>ENA-ORVC01000080-ORVC01000080.1-human-gut-metagenome-genome-assembly--contig:-NODE-80-length-87811-cov-24.177048_pt1 | contig 87811 bp, 57 predicted proteins | sample MGYA00242092_ERZ509234 | MGnify/ENA primary metagenome ERZ509234 (study PRJEB26280, sample SAMEA2338800) | human gut metagenome | biome: human gut; feature: human-associated habitat; material: faeces... | reverse complement strand
AAAAGAAATATGATGAAGAACTCCGGGAGAACGGAGTGGATAAAATTTTAAAATATGGGATTGCGTGTTATATGAAACGATGCAAAGTAAAACTGGCAGATTCATGATACGTCCCAAAACAATCAGGTGATAAAAAAGCGGAATTGTAAGAGTGCAGTTCCGTTTTTTTATGGCCTGATTTATGAGCCAGAGGAAAGGAGATGAAGCATATGCACATACGGGAACGCCCTACATAAGATTCGGGGAAATAAGAATACACAATCACACTCAAAAACCAACAGGAAAGGAGCGTTGCAATTGAAACATAGAAAACACAGATGGCTGGCGGGAACGCTGGCTTTTCTTTTATCCTGTTCTGCACTTATTCCGTCTGGGAATGCTGTATTTGCGGCATCAAAAGGCAGAATAGCAGAATCAGAGACAAATGTAACAAAGGAGGAAAAAGGCGATGAGGGAGAGGAACAGATCACCGCCGAAACCCTGACGATTGAGCAGGGAGAAACATTTGAAATCGAAAAAGATTTTACAGGTCTTTCTTTGAAAAAGGGCGAAAAGGCTGTATTGAAAGATGTTGTCAGTGAAGACGGACAAGGATTTTTTGCGGACCGTCCGGGCACTTACCTGAGTACCTATCTGATTACACCGGAAAAAGGTGATAGTTATGAAGTGACACGTAAGATCGTAGTTAAGCCTCGTGAGGCTGAGAGCAAAGGGGCAGATCATGGACAGAAAGGGAACAAAGAGGATACGGAGGAAAGTGATCCTGAGCCGGAACCCGTCCTGACAGAGGCGCCGGAGGTACCGGAAAACACAGAGCATTTGAAACTGGATGTATCTCCGGATAATGCTGCTTTTTTATCAGTTGTGCCGGAAAGCATGGCAAAAAACAGGTCGATCAACGCCAATCTGGTAGTGGGGGAAAGACTTCCGTATCCATCTAGTTTGGGGAATTATTCTACAACCTATTTTACGGTAAATGGGCATGTAGCATATTGTCTGGAATCGGCAAAGACTTCACCGCCATCCAGTGATTATGTTGCAAACATATTTGAAAGCAATCTGGCTTTACAGAAAGTCCTCTATTATGGATATGGAGGACCGGGAGATATTACAGACAGTTATATGCCGGGGTTTGACTGGAAACTGAAATATATCTTCACACACATTGCGGCATCCTATGCATATTGCGGAACAGACGGTTTTTATGGCTGTACATTTGAAAACATCCAGTCGTCAGGATTATGGGATTACATCCAGTATTTAAATGGTTTGGAGGCACCTCCAAAAGCTGCAATCGATCTTTCTCCGACTTCGGCTGCCGCATATGAAAGCAATGGGGAGCAGCGTACAAAAGAATTCCATTTAAAAGGCGATCACAGAAACTATATTACGCTGAATCTGCCGGAGAATGTGACTTATCATAGCGGCGATGCCACGCAAACAGGCAGTGTGAAAATTACTGGCGGTACAAAGTTCTATTTCAGCGCCCCGATGACAGTAACCGGAACTTGGAATTCAGGTTCCCTGGCAGGGCAGATGGGAACACAGTGGAAAACTTTAGTTGTTTCTACGGGGGGAACCACGCAGGATATTGGCTATGGCACATTTTTTGAAGAGGAAAGTGATTCTGTCAGTTTTCAGGTAAAATGGATGGATTATGCAAAAGTCAAGGTCATGAAAAAGGATAACGTGACCAACACAGCCCTTGCCGGTGCCGTCTTTGGAATTTACAGTGACAAAGAGTGTACCAAACTGATTACCAAGATGCCGGCAACCAATGAAAAGGGGGAAACACAGGTAGAGATCCCGAAGACACAGGATACGGTATATTTAAAAGAGATTTCTGTTCCCCAGGGATATAAGCTGAATACTTCATCTTTCAATGTGAAACTGGAGGCAGGGAAAACCCAGAGCCAGACGGTGACAAATGAGGAGCAGAAAGGAAAAATCACAATCCGAAAGAGCGGTGAGGTGCTTTCTTCCGTATCCGGAAAAGAAGGGCATCTTACGTTCCAGTATCAGTCTGCACCGTTTGGAGAGGCAAGTTATTTTATCTACGCAGCAGAAAACATTGTAAGCCAGGATCAGAAGACACCGATCTATCAGTCCGGCGAGCTGGTGGACAAGCTGACAACAAAGGCAGACGGAAGCATCACAAGTAAGGAGCTGCACTTAGGAAAGTATAAGATTGTGGAACAGAAAGCACCGGCAGACCTTACCATTGGAAAGACTGAGGCAGACCGTACACAATTTGTCACCCTTTCTTATGCCGGACAGACGGTAGAACTGGTGCAGGAGGAAGCTGCTTATGTGAATGCCAGGCCGGGAGTAAAGGTGCAGGCAGTGAAACAGTCTGAAAATGACAAGGTGACTTTAGAGGGCGCTGTATTCGGACTGTATGCAGGGGAAGACATTACCAATGCAGCCGGAGCCGTTGTTGTGAAGAAAGATACCTTAATCGAGAGCGTTACATCTGATAAAGACGGAGTGGCAGCGTTCCAAGCGGATATTCCGATTAATTTCTGTTACTATCTGAAAGAGATTCAGGCACCGGAATTTTATTATATGAGTACGGACCGTTATGACTTCCTGTTTGAGTATGAGAACGACACAACGTATACTTACGAATTTACACACACATTTTCCAATAAAGAAGTGCGTGGGGAAGTCCATGTCTTCAAGATAGATAAAGATGCGGAAGAATATATCAGCCAGGGAGATGCTAATCTGGATGGCGCTGTATATGGACTGTATGCAGCAGAAGATATCCGGCATCCGAACGGGAAGTCAGAAGATGTCCATAAAAAGGACGAGCTGGTAGCCCAGGATACCATTCAAGACGGAAAGGCGGACTTTACCAACCTGTATCTGGGGAATTATTATGTAAAAGAAATTTCGCCGGGAGAAGGATACCTGCTGGATGAAACAGCATATCCGGTAGAAGTTGGCTATGAAGGACAGGAGGTTGCTATTGTACACCGGAATGTAACGGTAAAAGAAACGGTAAAAAAACAGGCTTTTGAATTAATTAAGATTTCTGAGGATGGCAACCAGACAGAAACGGAGTTGTTGGAAGGAGCCGGATTTAAGGTATTCCTTATTCAGGATTTAAAAGGTGTGAAAGATGGAAGCCTGAAACCATCGGAAGGAAATGCTTTCAGAGCAGAGGATTTTATCGGATATGACTATTCAGAAGATGAAACGGCATATTATTACGAGAATGGTAAGAAAGTTTCGGTGGAAGAACTGTTTACAGACAAGAAAGGATTTGTACGTTCTCCAGAACTTCCATATGGAAAATATGTGGTTTTTGAATCTACAACTCCAGAAAATCTCCAGACCATCAATCCATTCCTTGTAACCATTTCCGAAGATAGCAGGGAACCGCAGCCATGGCGTGTTTTTGATGATAGACCAATCCAGTTTTTCCTTAAGATTATCAAGGAAGATGCACAGACACATCTTCCGGTATTAAATAATCACGCACAATATAAAATCTATGATGTGAAAAAGAAAGAATATGTGACAATGAAGGTGCGCTATCCGGAAGAAAAGGAACTGGATGTATTTGAAACGAATGACGAAGGTTATCTTATGACACCGGAGCAGCTAAAGATGGGAACTTACCGCATAGAAGAAGTAAAAGCTCCTGATTTATATGTACAGCCAGGGTATGAAATGGCGTTGAAAGACGGAGAGAGCGATATTCCATTAAACCAGTTGTCACAGACAGGCGCTTATGAAGATGCAAAACGCGATTTCATTACGATCACTGTGAATTCCGAAACAGCTTATGAAGTAGAGGAAGAAACCGGAAAATATATTGTCGTAGTTCGACAGCAAAACGATGAAGCAGTAGGCAGTCTGACCATCAAGAAAACAGGAGAAGATATTGTGGGTGCTAAGAATGTGGAAGATTCCCTTCTTACAAAAATGAAAAATGGCATAGCAGGCACAATAAATTCTATCAGTGGATTTTTCGGCAAAGAGGAAGTCATAGAAGAAGACAGCGGCTATATGTTTCAGTATGAGAACAAAGGGGCAGAGGGAGTGACCTTTGAAGTTTATGCAAAGGAGACCATTTATACACCGGACGGACAGAAAGATGAAGCAGGTAACCGGAAAGTATTGTATGAAAAAGACGGGCTTGTGGCTGAACTTGTGACCGGAGAAGATGGCAGCGTATCACTCCATAATCTTCCGATTGGTTCCTATTACCTGAAGGAAACGGATGTTGGAAATCATCATTTTGTTCTGGATCCTGAAGCAAAAGAATTTGAAATCAAATATCAGGGACAGGAAGTAGCGGTAGATTATGTTTCTATGGAACTTGAAAATAAACGCCAGAAAATAGAACTTGTCCTTACCAAACAATCTAAGGAAACGAAAGAACCGGTACAGGGTGCCGTATTTGGGCTATATGCAGAGGAAGATATTTTAGACCTCACAGGGGAAGTGATTGTAAAGGCAGGAGAATTTCTTGCGAAAGCAGAATCGGCAGAAGATGGAACCCTCCGATTTGACATTGACCTTCCGCATGGAAAATATATGGTGAAAGAGTTGGAAGCAGCACCGGGGTATCTGAAAACAGAAGAAACATGGTCCTTTGATGCAACCTATCAGAATCCGGAGCTGGAGGTGATTTCCCTTGCAAAAGAAATTGAAAATCAGCCGACAGTTGTAGAAATTACAAAAACTGACATCACAGATGAAAAGGAAGTGGAAGGGGCAAAACTTCAAATCCTTAATAAGGACGGGGAAATAGTGGAAGAATGGGTTTCCACAAAAGAACCGCATAAAGTGTATGCGTTAGAACCGGGCGAATACATCCTGCATGAAGAGGCAGCCCCGGAAGGATATCTTGTTGTATCCGATGTTCCTTTCGTTGTCGAAGAAACAGGGGAAATTCAGAAAGTAGAGATGAAAGATGAACGTCCATCCGGTCAGCTCCTGATTCAGAAGGCAGATGCGGAAAATAAAGCACCGCTTGCAGGCGTAGAATTTGAACTTCGCAATAAAGCTACTGGGGAAGTAGTTGGAACACTGGTGACCGGCGAGGATGGAACTGCAAAGAGTGAAGAACTGCCGATTGCAGTTTATGAAGAGGGCAAATATGTAGAACCGATTGTATATGTTCTTGTGGAAACGAAACCGTTAGAAGGCTATGAAGCGAATACAGAAGAGGTGGAAGTGGTATTTGAATATCAGGATGATGAAACCAAAATCATTGAAGTAACAGAAGAGGTTGAAAATACTAGAAAACCAGGAACTCCGCCGCCGGATGCACCGAAGACCGGGGACGATACAAGAGCATGGATTCCGATTGTAATTATGAGTGCTGCTTTACTTGGTGCTTTCTTTATAGTAATCCGTATCCGAAAACGGAAAAGATAGCATATAATAATCGTAGAATGTAACATGTAATGATGGAGATTGTCACTTGGAATTTAATGTGGCAATCTCTTTTTTTATTGGAGGAAAGAATATGCGACATATTGGAGAAAAAATTATTTTGGTACTCTGCATTGTAGTTTTTGGAATTGCAGCCATGAACCTTGTGGAGATAGGAAAGGAATATTATGACGGACAGAAAGAGTATGAGGAACTCAAGGAATACACAGAAGAAAAAGCGAATGGGCAGCAGGATGATCCGACAGAAAGTGAAACAGAAGAGAAGACGATTGATTTTGCGGAGCTTCGCAAAATCAATGAGGATATTGTTGCCTGGATACAGATTCCAGGGATTGGTGTGGATTATCCAGTAGTACAGGGAGAAGACAATGAGTATTATCTGCATCATACGTTCCGAAAAGAAGTAAATAAGGCAGGAAGTATCTTTCTGGATTACCGGAATCGTGCAGATTTTACAGAGCAACGTGTAATCATATATGGGCACAATATGAAAGACGGCAGTATGTTTCATGTGCTGCGCAAATTCCAGGACATCGATTTTTATAGAGAACATGAGGAAATCTGGCTGTATCTGCCTAATGGTAGTACACAAGTTTATGAGATTGTGGAGTATGAAGAGGTAAGAACTACTGGAGAAGTATATAAGATGGGAAACAAAAATATTGAGGAGAATGAAATTATTTTATCTACATGTAGTTCACGGTCAGATAGGAGGTTAATTGTGAAAGGAATACTGAAAAAATAAAATTATTATTTCCGACCCAGCACAGGGAAATCCTTCTGGCTATTTTTATGCACAGACAAAAGTAAGTTTCTACAATGGAAATGGTTACACTTATTATACAGTTCATAAATCATCAAATGCATCAGTGGTATCCACTTTGGTTCAACACCTTGTCCAAAACATTTGGTACTGAGCGTGATTTGATAGCAGTAGTTGGAACAGATGGAGCGAAAGGATATGTTTGTTCAGAGGAGAGACATGGGAGAGAAATTTAGAGATTTATTAAGATATCTACCGCAGGAATTTGGATATACGCCAGGATTTACAGCAAAGGATTTTATGCTATATATTGCCTCGATTAGGGGTTACAGCCTAAGTATGCAAAGAGAAAAACAAGAGAATTATTAAGTCTGATTAATCTTGAAAAAGAGGCAAACATGAAAATTAGGACTTTTTCAGGTGGAATGAAGCGAAGACCAGGAATTGCACAGGTTTTGTTAAATGCTCCTAAAATTCTCATTTTGGATGAACCAACGGTAGAATTAGATCCTAAATTAATACTGTGATTTAATTTTTAGAAGTAACTTTTTACATTCTGGTAAAAAGTTACAAGAAGCAAAGAAATTTTTACATAAATATTAGTGAAAAGCAAGAATGTGGTAAAATGTTTCACAAATAGAAAAGTTTGGTGATTTTATAAGGTGATGAAGTATTATTTAGTGATAATAAGAATACATTTTAGACAACCTAGGATATTGAAAAAAGGTTTCGGGATAATTTGGAATGGTGAAAAACTATTTCAGCTTTAAAAGTTGGTAGTTGTGACGATATAGTATCCGTAGATACTGTGTTGTAAATAAAAATAATAAATGAAATTAAAATATAATATAGGTATCAGAATAATATGTAATAAAGAAAAATACAATATTTTTATTTGATCGATAGATTTTAAAGATATTTTTCATGGGTGAATATAAAAAGTGGGCGATGTTGAAAGCTACATTGCTCACTTTGTTTGTGCGTAATCATTTACAACTATTATTTGTATCATGATACTCAAAAAAGGGTAACATAATAATATTATTATTACTTTGGAGTGTAAGTGATTATGGAAAGTAGAATAAAAACTCTTCGCGAAAAAAGAGGGTTAATACAGGAAATATTAGCAGCTGAAGTAGGAATTACGCAGCAAATGCTTAGTAAATATGAAAGAGACATATCAGTGATTAAAGTCGATATTTTAAAAAAATTGGCCGAATACTTTAATGTTACAACGGATTATCTGCTGGGGATGTCTGATACTAAAAGAGATTTATCATGTGAAGTTAAAATGAACGATTCATTAGATAAATATTATGATCTTATAGAAGTATACAAAAGACTTGATGAATACGACCAGGAAATGATTTGGTCGATTATACAAACTGTTGGTAGATTAGAAGAAAAAAGGAAAAGAGAGGGAAAATATGATAAACGTTGCAATTTGTGACGATGATGTTGCAATGACTGGAATAATAGAGAATATGATTAGAGAAGTATGCAAAAATAACTTTATTTCTGTGGATACGGATATCTTCTGGGATGGAAAGAGATTAGTACAATCTGTAGAAAATAATATGTATTATGATATTATATTTTTAGATATAGAAATGAAAGGTGAGGATGGAATAACTGTTGCACGAAGAATTAGAACCATTGATAGAAATGTTTTGATTATTTATGTTACTAGTCATGATAGCTATATGCTAGAAGCTTTTTCGGTAAGACCATTCAGATTTCTGTTGAAGCCTGTAGGGAAGAAAGAAATAGAAAATTGTTTATTATCCGGATATGAAGAAATAAATAGAACAGATAACTATTTCAGATGCAGTTTTCAAAGGATTAATTATAAAATACCGATTAGAGATATACTTTACTTTGAAAGTAGAAAAAGAAAAATATATGTAATAACAGATAAAGAAACTTATGAAATGTATGGGAAATTGAATGAGATAGAAAAAAGCCTAGAATCTAGTAAAGCAACTTTTCTTCGTATTCATCAATCATTTTTAGTAAATTATAAGCATGTTAATGTTTTGGCAAGTGATTATGTTGTGATGGATAATGACAAATGGATATCGATTAGTGAAGAAAGGCGAAATATGATCAGCCAACAGTATTGTGAGTTGGAGGACACATTTTATGTGGGAAAGTGAAGGGTTTAAGGTATGTCTAAACATATTGCTTGCAGTATTTACGGTCTACTTATTTTTTTTATACTTCAATATCTTCTTTAAAAATAGGAAAGCAAAATATAGACAGGTTATTGGTGTTTTTGTCATTGTAATTTGGTTATTTGAAATTCCTGATATCATATACATATTACCGTTAGAGTTGAAATTAAGCCTAGCAGTAACAGTAATGATGTTTGGAGTTACAAATATTTTTGAAGGAAATATATGGAGAAAATTTTTCTTTCTTATTACGTTTATAGCTATTTGGATGATGACGGAAACATTAGTTGGAAATGTTTTGCTTATCTACTGTGAATACCTTGCAAATTCTATATTATTTGGTTCACTAATGTCAAAATTTTTATTTTTTCTTATTTTGTTGGCTTTGAAAAAAGTATTTACACAAGGGAAAATTTCTGAGCTTTCCGCTGGACATAGTTTTTTGCTTATTCTTATTCCTATAGGAAGTATCTATGTTATGGATACGGTATTTATGCTTGCATATCAAGTACAAAAGAAACAATCGGAAACCATGTCTCTTATATCAAGTGTAATTTTATTGTTAATGAATGTACTGGTATTTTATATTTATATCAAGTTGGCAGATGATTTACAAATCAGAAAAATGAATTTAGTCTATGAACAACAGTTGGAAATGTGTGCTAGACATCAAAAAGAAATTGAAGTGTCTATGTTCAAAATTCGAGAAGTAAAGCATAATATGAAGAACAATTTCATAGCTATTCTAGCATATGCTGAAAAAGGAGAGTGCAATAAAATTATAAAGTATTTAAATGATATTATGGAAGAAGGAAATATTTGTTCTCCTATAGCATCGAGTACTGGAAATATTGTGATTGATTCTATTGTAGATTACTGGCAGCGTACAGCAAAATCTGAAGGAATTGAATTCTATTCAGATCTAAATATTCCAATGGAGCTTCCATTCAAAGGTGCAGATCTGAGCTTGATTTTAGGAAATCTACTTGAAAATGCAGTAGAAGCAGCCCCAAAAGCAGAAAAAAGAAAGTATATTCGCTTATTTATTAAATATGATAAAAACAACTTGTTAATAACGGTAGAGAATAGTTATAAAGGTAAATTAATTAAAAAAAGGGGACAGGAATTAGCCACAACAAAATCTGATATTGAAAATCATGGGATTGGATTACCATCTGTAAAAAGAACGGTAGCTAGATATCATGGCTCAGTATTTATTGATGATAAAATTCAAGAACGATTTTTAATAAGAGTTATACTATATGGAATGTAAGCATATAAAAAAGAAAATTACACGAATAATCGATAATATTACATTAAAACATCGTAATAGTATTTTTGTAGTAAAATAGTTATAAATGAAAGGAGTCATAATTTTATGAAAATGAAAAATGTAAATTTTAAACCATCAAAAATATTGGCAAATATATCATTGAAACTGGGCAAAATGTCTGCCGAGAGTGCGTGCATATATATTTATCATCAACCCCAAATGCCAGAAGAACTAAAATCATTGAAAAGCAAATAGATATGAGATATCTATCAAAAAGATTAACGGATTACGTTATAAAAACTGGTATGGCCTCTGATGAATTGCATGAGGTATATCAATATGGTTTTCAAATCGGGATCGAAATTCTTACATGTTTTTTAGTTTGCCTGAGTATATCAATATATCTACATATGATGCCAGAATTTGTAGTTTCAACTATAATATTCATGTTATTACGATCATATGCAGGTGGATTACACCTGCATAGTTTTGTTGGATGTTTTATTTGCTCTGTTTTGGTTCAATCAGCTATATTAATTATTAGTGCACAATATATTTTTACAGGTTTAATAGCATGGTTTATTATTAGTAGTGGAACTTTTCTAATATTAATAGCAGCACCAGTTGAAAATATCAATCGAGAATTAGATTTAGATGAAAAAAAGCACTGCAAAGAAATAACAAAAAAAGTTTTGATAGGTATAATCGTATACTCTGTAGGTTGTAGTCTAGCTGGAAAGTACAATATAGTATCACTGGTTGCATTAACGATTTTAGTAGTTCTTTTTTCTCAATATATTGGAATTGTTATGTATAAATTCGAAAAAGCGAAACAAAATAATATAAAAAACTAGCATTTCACTCTTCAACATCACCACCGCAAAAGACATAGCGTCAAACGTAGGGAAAGAATGGGGAAGTTTTTAATGCAACATCAGAGTTGAGAATAAACTATGTAGTCTATTATTTAGGATGCAACATAGAGGGCTATTATAATGAAAAGTAATAATTATATTATTATATTTTTGATATTAGTTATGTTTTTGGTTCCAGACTGTAATCAAAAGCATACAGAGGGAGAGCCAGATGTCATTAGTAGTATAAGAACAAACCTAGATGAAAGGTTGATTGTAGTTGCAAACAGAGATTTAATTGAAAATAGAGAAGAATTTGCTAAACTTATTTTACAAAAATATAAGGATAATTCTTTCTCAACTATTAAATTTTCTACGGAATACGGTTATGCTACTAGTCTAAATTTTAGTGTGTATCTATGGAAGGATCAGGTGGGCGATCGAGAACCAGAAATGGAAGTAGAATATTTACCTGTTGAATGGGGGCAGGGATATGATATTGTTCATAATCCTAAAAAATTTCAAATGTATATTGATGATCAATTGATAGATCATTTTTAATGTATTAATGGGAAATAGTTCTTTTGTGATAGAACAGGAAATCATATGGCGTAAAAATATATTTCACTAATAATAAAGACACTTAGAATTTATAAATTTTGTATGGGTAATTTTATTATAATAGTCATTGTGACATAAAGAAGGTAAAATAACATTATTTTAGGGCTGGAGACCTTAGTAGTTTTGATAAATTACTGAGGTTTTTTTATCTAAAACGTTTAGGTAATATTTATTGTCTTTATTGGATATATTCTGTGGAACTCAGTGAACTCCGATGCCATTCAGAACGGAGGCTATGCGGAGTATAACAGACGCCCAGAACGTTTTTATAATTAGTTAGTATCTGGGCTGAGTCCTAGGAGGTAATATTCTATTGCCTTTAGTATTGCATTAGATGATATCTTTTCGTTGAGGATCGGGGTACATTTTACTGTAATATATAGTCTTTTTATGGAACATATTTCAGCATGTTTCTTACTGGATGGTGAATAAAACACTGATATTCTGTTTTAGGAAAGGCGGTTGCGATGGCTTCTTTGATCTGTCGCTTAGCTCGTCGGCATAAAGAATAAGGATATCTTTTACACCGCGATTTTTCAACTCATTTAGAACAGACAGCAGTATTTCGAACTTTTGTTATCACCCACCTGAATGGTTCGAACTTCTTTCTTTTCGTATGCATTAATTCCTAAAATCACATATGCTGCCAGTTTCCGGATCGAACCATTATCCCGGACGGAATAGTCGATTGCATCTATAAAAAGTATCGAATATACTTCATCTAAAGGACGGTTCCGCCAGTCCTCTATCTGGGGAAGAATCTTATCCGTTTCATCGGAACTGAATCCTTCCGAAGTTTCAAAGTCGTAAATATCTTCAATCGTTTCAGAAATCTGTCTCGTAGTCATTCCCTTAGCATACATGAAAACGAGTTTCTGTTCCATATCTGAAATGTCTTTCTGACGTTTTATTACGATCTAAGGCTGAAACGTGGATTTACGATCCTGAGGAACCTCGATCTCCATAGCACCATAGTTGCTGTTTACGCATTTCTACCTATTCTGGTAATCATCATTATCGAAACGCTTAGATTGTTCAAATCCGAGAGGGTAAACCATTTCCGCTTCCATCATTTGCTTGATTGTTCCTCCAAGAAGATCCTTTTGAGCATCCTAGATATTCTCGGCTGTCTGAATGTCGTATGCTTTCAGGAGCTGATGGAAAAGGTTGCGTTTTCCTTCTGTTGTTTGTACCTGATGTGCAGGTTTCTTCTGTCTTGACATAAAAAGGATTAATGTGTAATTATGATCGGCCCATGCGGTATAATCTTTATTCAGATCCCCTTATGTTATAATTAAAAATTACAGAAACCCACGTTTTTTTTACATGAATTAATTTTAAAAAAATATTTTTTGTAAAATTTCATAAAAATGATGTATAAACATATATTTTTAAACATTCAGATTTTAATATATGTTGTGATATCTCTCAAAGGTAAAAATTTCAAAAAGTTATAATCTATAATATCAAAAACAATAAATATATATGAAACAACCAAAAAGTGATCGGAATTCATCATATCTCATAATTTGCTCAATTAAAATATAAATACGATTAGTTTTGAGTTTGCAAAAACAATTTGTATTGTTTGATTTAAAAGATGAGAAAAGGAAGAAATTTTATGTTTGACAAAGTAGTAATTATATCTCAAGATCAGGAATTGTATCATTCATTAGTAAGTAATGGTAATAAAGAATTAATAATAACTTGTCAAAAATTTTATAAAAGAAATAACACATGTATAGAGCCATCAAATCTTTATATAATAAAAGACAGTGAGTTAAAAGAACGATCATTAAATATGATTGAAAATATACGTTCAACTGATATTATAACTCCTATTCTGTTTTTATCTGAGCAGAGCAGGAAGAAAATGCGAGTTTTTGAAAAGATTCAAGCAATTCAAACAGGAGTAGATGAGTATTTAGCGTATCCATTGTCAACTGAAGAAATTTTAGCAAGTATTTGTGCTTTGATTCGCAGATCTAAATATACATCTTTTACAAATATTTTATCTATTCATCGTGAACTAATTATTAATACAAAATGTAGAAAAATATATTTGAAGGGGCAGGAAATCTTATTCACAAAATTGGAATATAATATTATATATTATTTAGCAGCAAATTTAAATCGAGCTGTTACATATAAGGAACTTTACGAAGCTGCATGGCATAAGAAATACCTGTGTGATGACATGAATATTATGGCTCATATTCATCGGATAAGGAAAAAGATGGAACCTGATCCCAAACATCCTAAGTATATCCAAAATGTATATGGCGTAGGGTATAGACTAGTAAGTTGAGTAATGTAATAAATGAAAATGCTAATCCCCCAGCTATGCTGGGGCGAATAGTGTAGTAGTGACGTTGTAAGGTGAAAAGTAAAGCCTTCCTATGATACGATAGTAAAGGTGTCTCAAGCCAATACTAAAGGGAATAAGAGGCGGTCCAAAGTGGACAGTTATAGCTTATCACATTCAAGGTACAAATGCCAGTACCATGTTGTGTTTATACCAAAGTACAGAAAAAGAATTATGTATGGAAAATTGAAGGCAGATGTAAGAGAAATCATAAAAAGACTGTGTGATTACCAGAATATAGAAATTGTAGAAGGAGCAGTTTGTGCAGATCATGTACACTTATGTCTAAGTATACCACCAAGTGAAAAGGTCAGTGATGTAATTGCGTACATAAAAGGAAAAAGCGCATTAATGATACATGACAAATATCCGGAAATGGTGAATGGATGGTCAAAGGCGTTCTGGGCCAGAGGATATTATGTGGCGACAGTAGGAAATATTACAGAAGAAGCTGTAAAAGAATATATACAGCAACAAAAAGAAGAATCAAAAAGAGAAGATACAAGACGGTAAGCCTCTTCCAGAGGCAAGCCGGTATAAATGCTTGAGACACCCGCCTTTTAGGCATGCAGGCATAGGACCCTTATAGGGTCAAAAGCAAACCACCACTTGAAGTGGTGGTTATGACTTCGGAGCGTAGCATCAAATCCTTCTGCATTGGACAGCATTTCTGGCACATCATTGAGCTACTAAAGGTGCCAAAGCCAGTGCACTTTTATATAGCATTGCGGAAGGTATCAAGGCAAACAGCCTGAAACCATACGAGTAATTCTATTATCTGTTGACGGAACTTGTAAAGTACCCACGAAACAATGTTCCAATAGAGGTGTTAAAAACTTTAACGCCATGGTCTGAAAATCTGCCGGAGCATTGCCGAAAAACGAAATCAAGGGAAAAAACTCAGTGTCAGCCGAAAGGCTGACACTGAATTTTTTATGGACATATAGCAAGAAAGAAATTTATCGTATTAGATTTACTTCTTATTTATTGTTGTAGTTTACGCTTCCCTGCATACATTATTCTGATTTAAAATGGTCAATTTCTGGTATGATGACCCAAAACTTATGTTTAGTTGCTTTTGACATAACTCTTCAATATCGTACAAGATACTTGGCAAAGACAGAAGATGTCGTGAAAGTTAGATTTGTCAAGTGTGAAGAATGTTTCACAAAAAAGTTTTTCTGCTTGTTACAGTAGTCAAAATATACAATCCAACCATTTAACACATAAATCCGACCGTTGGATTATGAAATATACATTATTTACTTGGAAACTATGAATTTTCTAACATCTTATTTCAGACATAATCCTCTTTTTGAATGGAGTATTAAGCGGGCTGTGTCATTTCTTATATAATTTGGCACGCAATTATTATAATGTACAAAGTTTATATTAGTTTTAAGTATGATTTTTTGCACTATTACGGGTAATTATTACCACATTCATATAGATAACAATAGTTAGTGTAAAATGGAAAAAACATACAATCTAATGAAAGGAGAAAAATTCTGTGTTTGTAAAATGCGAAAAATGTGGGCATGTACATGAAAAAAGCAAATTTGAAAGAAATCTTAGAATATGTCCTAAATGTCATTATTATGGAAAATTAGGCGCTAAAGAAAGAATTAAAACGATTATTGATAATAATTCTTTTCAAGAACTATTAGCTGATCTTGGGTTTAATGATCCTATTAACTTTCCGGAATATAAAGAAAAATATATGAAAGCAAAAAAAACCTCAGAGTTAAACGAAGCTGTTGTTATTGGGACCGGAAATATAAATAAAATCTCTGTGGTAGTGGGTGTAATGGATTCCAGTTTTATGATGGGGAGTATGGGAGCAGTTGTCGGAGAAAAAATAACTTACGCATTTGAATTAGCTACAAATGAAAATTTACCAATCATAATTTTTTGCACTTCTGGCGGGGCAAGAATGCAAGAGGGAATTATTTCGCTAATGCAAATGGCTAAAACTTCAACTGCTGTGGCAAATTTTAGTAAAAAAGGTGGTTTATATATCAGCATATTAACAAATCCGACCATGGGAGGAGTAAGTGCAAGTTTTGCGTTTATGGCAGATATCATTTTAGCAGAACCAGGAGCTTTAATTGGGTTTGCTGGAAAAAGGGTAATACAAAATACTATAAATCAAAAGTTACCAGTAGACTTTCAAACATCTGAGTATCTACTAGAGCATGGTTTTATTGATGCGTTAATAGATAGAGAGAAAACAAAAGATATCATATATCAGTTGCTACAATATCACAAATATTAAAAAAGAAAGGATATAAGAATAAGTTGTTATTCTAAAGAAATATGGAAATAGGAAACAAAAATATAAGCAAAGTATGGGATAAAGTCTTAGTAGCCAGATCAGCTAATAGAATTAATGGAGAAAATATATTGCATAATGTTTTTGACAGTTTTTATGAATTACATGGTGATAGATTATACGGAGACGATAAGTCTATTATTAGTGGTCTAGCCTTACTTGATAATTACCCTGTATCTGTAATTGTTCAAAATAAGAAGAATACTTCCGAAACTCATTATGGAATGCCCTTTCCGGAGGGATACCGTAAAACTTTAAGAATAATGGAGCAAGCTAATAAATTTGGACGCCCCATTATTAATGTAATTGATACACCAGGAGCTTATCCTGGTATAGAAGCTGAAAAGAGAGGACAGGCAGAAGCTATTGCAAGAAATTTATATGCAATGGCTAATATGAGTGTCCCTATTATTTCAATAATAATTGGAGAAGGAGGAAGTGGAGGTGCGCTAGCATTGTCACTAGCAAATAAAATATACATGCTCGAGAATGCTATATTTTCTGTTGTTTCTCCCGAAGGATGTGCAAGTATATTGTGGAAAAGCAAAGAAAAAGCGCCTCTAGCTGCTTATTATTTAAAATTAACTGCTATAGATCTTTTCAAACTAGGAATAATTGATGGAATAATTGATGAATCAAAAGATCTGGAAAATGTATATAGAAAAATTAAGACCGTAATAAAGAAAAATTTATTAGAGTACGAAAATATGGAAAAAAAGTTGATTCAAGAAGATAGAAGAAACAAATATAGGAAAATTGGACAAATTGTAATGGAGGAAAATTGAAATGAAAATTTCTAAAGTAAAAGAGTTAGTAAAATTGGGGGAAAATACTTCGCTTAATTATTTTAGATATAAAGAGAATAATGAAGAGATTATTTTTTTCAAAAGTGAAAATAGTGAATCAGATTTTTCTTACACAAATAAAAATTCAACTGTAAATCTACCAAATGATAATAATGAAAGAGTACATATACTAGTAGCTCCGTATGTAGGTATTGTTCATTTTAAGAATAAAATTAATGTAAATCAATCTGTCTCTAAAGAAGAGGTTTTATTAACTGTAGAAGCAATGAAATTATTTAATGAAGTAAAAGCTCCGGTTTCAGGGACTATTGTGGAAGTTCTGATAGAAGATGGTGATGCAGTAGAATATGGTCAAAATTTGCTAAAAATAAAGGATGATAATAATGAAAAATAAGAAAGTACTGATTGCAAATAGAGGAGAAATTGCAGTTAGAATAATACATGCACTAAAAGAGTTAGATATGAAAACAGTAGCTGTATATTCTGAAGCTGATAAAGGTGCATTATTTACACAGATAGCAGATGAATGTATTTGCATAGGCGCTTCTGAATCAATTGATTCATATTTAGACCCATATAGAATATTATCAGCTGCATTACTAAAAAAAGTGGATTCGATACATCCTGGAATTGGATTTCTTTCTGAAGATGATAATTTTTCTGAACTCTGCAAAAAATGTGGAATTAAATTGATTGCACCCGATAGCAGTATTATTAAAATAATGGGGAAAAAAGATCAAGCTAAAAGAATAGCATCAGAATGTAATTTACCTATAATTCCAGGATCAATTAAACCAGTAAAAAATTTGCAAGAATGCAAAGAGGTAATAAGAAAAATAGGAATACCAGTAGTTTTAAAAGCGTCATATGGAGGCGGTGGCAAAGCAATAAGAATTATAAAGAATTCTGATGAAATTGATAGTGGATATGAACTTTGTAGAAAAGAAGCAGAAGTAGCATTTGGAAATTCAGATATTATTGTAGAAAAGTATTTAGAAAATACAAGACATATAGAAGTTCAAATTATAGGTGATAAATTTGGAAAAATTATTCATTTAGGAGACAGAGAATGCACTCTGCAACGAAGAAACCAAAAAATGGTAGAAGAGGCAAGAAGTGAGAATATTTCTGATAAATTGCGAAAACAGTTGTATGCAGAAGCAATTGCTTTAGCAAAGCATATTGGGTATATAGGACCTGGGACAGTAGAGTTTTTAGTTTTACCAGATGAAAAGCACTACTTTTTAGAAATGAATACAAGACTGCAGGTTGAACATACGATTACCGAACTAATAACAGGTATTGACATTGTTAAACAACAAATTCTAGTTTTTGATGATCAGCCTATAACTATTCAACAAGAAAATATCACCTTTAATCAATATGCGCTGGAATGTAGGGTACTAGCTGAAAATGTAGAGAAAAATTTTCAACCATGCGTAGGAAAAATATCAAAATTATCTTTACCAGGGGGATTTGGCATTAGAGTTGACAGCGGATACAGAAGTGGAGATTATGTTACCCCATATTATGATTCATTGTTACTGAAATTGAGTTGTCTTGCAAAAGATAAAACATCTGCTATTAAAAAAATGAATTTAGGCCTTCAGGAATTAGAGATAGAGGGAATAAACACAAATATAGATTTTCTTAAAGATATAATCAATGATAAACGTTTTCTTAGTGGAAATTACGACGAAAAATTTATAGAACTTAAAATGAACAATAAGTATTAGATTTTGATATTGGAGGTACTAATATGAACGTTTTTATGTTCTCAGGACAGGGTTCTCAATACTATCATATGGCAGAAGGTATATATCAAAGCAATAAACTATTTCGGGAAAATATAACAGAAATGGATAATATGATATATGAAATTTCGGGAAAACATATAGTAGAAGAGATTTTTAACAATAGCAAATTAATGGGTGAACCATTTGATGATATCACATATACACATCCGAGTATTTTTATGATTGAATACGCAATATCCAAAACGCTTATGGAATATGGGGTAATTCCAGACTATTTGATAGGAACTAGTCTTGGTGAATTAGTTGCTGCATGCATTTCAAATGCTATTAAGCTAGAGGATGCTATTTTCAATATAATAAAGCAGGCAGAATGTTTTGAAAAAAATTGTAAGAAGGGTGGAATGATATCCGTTTTATCTTCTCATAAAATATATCAGCAAATGTATGAAATATTTGAAGACACTGAAATAGCAGCAATTAATTATGAAGGCCATTTTATTGTTTCTGGCTATTCTAGAGCTATAAAAAACACAATTACTAAATTAGAGAAATATCATATACCATTTGTTGTTTTACCAGTTAAGTATGGTTTCCATTCAACTTGTATTGATGAAGTTAAAGACTGTTATCTAGGCATCATAAAAAATTTTGATTTGCATAAACCTAAAATTAGGATGGTTTCTTGCGTGAAAGCTCAAGAAATAGAATCAATTGATCATGAATATTTGTGGAATGTTGCAAGAAAACCAATTTTGTTTCAAGAGACTATTAAGTATTTGGAAAGAAAAGGCAGTTATAATTATATAGATATAAGTGTAGGAGGGAACTTGGCAGGATTCACTAAACGCATTTTAAGTAGTGAGAGCAAGTCTTCAATAGAAGTTACCGAAACTCCATTTTCTAATTTTAATGAAAATGTATTAAAGATCAAAAATAAAATAATGCTTCAATAATTAGCTATGTTAACACACAGCAGATTTAAAATTTAGAAAGGACTATGATTAACCAATCATTGGAAGTAATGTTATGAAATATAATTTTTATTTACAATATGTTTTAAGAAATTGCGTAGATAATGCAGAAAAACCATTTCTTATCTATGATAATGGAAAAGAAGAAGTAGTAGTAAAAGGGAAAAATTTAAAAAAGTGTATCGAAAACTATGCATTTGCTTTCGGAGAAAAAATGCAACAACAAGATTGTGCTCTTATTGTGCTTCCGCAGGGCCTAGAGTATATTTATTCTTTATTGGGATGTTGGTATAAAAATATTACAGCTATTCCAACTGCAATTCTAGAAAATACTGTAAAAGAGAGTGATATACTAAAACTTATCACATATTCAGAGGATTCTCTTACAAGAAATATTATATCTAATACGCAAATTATTGAAAAGTTAAAGTCGTTAGATCAATTGCGTGATTTTGAATTCATAAATATTGATAAAATAGATACAAGTCTAGAAAGAGAGTGCAATTTTATAGAGAGTACTGATACAGATTTAGCATTATTAATGTATACTTCTGGATCCACATCAAAACCTAAAGGAGTCATGCTAACACATAAGAATGTGATGAATCAAGTTCTTGCAGAGCAATGGCGAATTGACTCCCATACGCGTATGGTCACTTGGATACCGCAATTCCATGCTTTTGGACTACATAATAATATTCTTGTTCCGTTATTTAAAAACGCGTTAAGCGTTATTATTTCCCCTGGATTATTTATAAAAGATCCTACATATTATTTCAAATTAATAAAAAAATATAATGGAACACATACAGCAATGCCGAATTTTGCATTTGATTATTGTATTAACAATATAAATTTGGACTTACTTCCAAAAGATACTTTATGCACATTAAAAGCAATTGTCTGTGCTGGAGAACCAATACGGATAGAAAGTTATTTGGAATTCGAAAAAAAATTTGAAACAATAGGATTAAAAAAGGATGTTTTATGTCCAATGCTAGGTTTATCAGAATTATGTCCAGTTTCTACAAAAAAAATAGATGAAAAACCTAAATATGTGACTCTAGATATTGAATTACTAGAAAAAGGAATTGTCAAAATTATTGAAAATAAGAAAATTGGAAAAAATGTTGTAAGTTGTGGACCAATAGAAAAGCCGGATGAAATAGTAATTGTAAATTCAGAAACAAAACAAGAGTGCAATAATAATCAGATCGGAGAGGTTTGGATAAGATCGACTCGAAAGGGTAGTGGTTATTTAAATAATAAGGCATCTACAGAAGAATCTTTCTATGCAAAGTTGAAAAATAGTGATTCAAAAACGTATTTTAGAACAGGAGATAATGGATTTATATATGAAAATGAATTGTTCATAGTCGGACGATGCAAGGAGATTATTATAATTAATGGTAAAAAATATCATCAAGTTGATATTGAATGGACAATAAAGAACAGTATTCCTGAATTAACGCTACCTACATGCGTATTTTCTTGTGAGATAGATAATAAAGAAAAAGTAATTGTAGTACAAGAAATCAAAAAGAATTTATCTCAAATGAAATGTGAAGAAATTTCAAAAAAAATAGTAAAAGCTATATCTGAAAGATTTAGTATAGAAATTTACGAAGTTAATCTTGTTGAAGAAAATCAGATTCCAAAAACAGGCAGTGGGAAAATACAGAAGAAAGAGTCTGCTAAAAAATATAAAGAAGGACAATATGCAGTTCTGTATAAATTCAAAAAAAATGACAAAATATGTAGAAAAACAGAAATAACAAAAAACACGGAATCTGATACAATGTTGTCTTTATTGAAAGAAATTTTCATAAAAGCTTTAAATCTAAAAGAAAATATATTTGATGAAATTGAGTTAATAGCGGAATTAAATATAACATCTATAGAAAATATACAAATTGCGAAATATATTTCTGAGAGTTTTGGGATAGAATTTGAACCATTTATGATGTATCAGTTTTCAAATCTTCATGAATTGCGGGATTTTATCTTAGAAGATAAGAATTTTAATAAAGAAAACAAGATGGAAAATGTAAAAAATATATCATCTAGTCAAGAAAAAATAAATGATTATGATTACATTAAAAATACTAATCTAAATGATATTGCTATTATTGGAATTAGTTGTGATTTACCAGGAGCTGCCGATACTTGTGATAAATTTTGGAATAATAATATACAACATAAAAATTGTGTACAAAATGTAGAAGCAGAAAGACCATGTATCATTGTTGATTACTTAAAACATAATCGCACAGATGAATTTTGTCCTAAATGGGGAGGCTTTATTCAAGATATTAATAAGTTTGATTCATCTTTTTTTGGTATATCGAATATAGAAGCTGAATGTATGGATCCACAACAAAGAAAAGCACTAGAAATGGCATGGAATGTTATAGAAGACGCCGGTTATAGTCCTAAAGAACTAGCTAGACAAAAGGTGGGTGTTTATATAGGAGTACATAATAACGATTATGCCGATCTTTTGTTAAGTGAAACAAATGCTGTCGATATTTATGGAGGATATGCAGATTCAGGTGTACACATGAGTTTGATTGCCAATAGAATTTCAAGGTTATTCAATTTCCATGGTCCTAGTGAAATTGTCAATACAGCATGTTCGAGTTCCCTAGTTGCTATTCACAATGCAGTAGAATCTTTAAAAAGAAAAGAATGCAAAGTGGCAATTGCCGGAGGGATAAATCTAATTCTATCGTCTCGGGTTTATGTTGCTTGTGAGAAAGCAGGAATGCTCTCTAAAATAGGTAAATGTAAAACATTTGATCAATCAGCAGATGGGTTTGTTAGAGCAGAAGGCTGCGGAGCTGTTCTATTAAAACCATATAGTGAAGCAATAAAAGACAACGATAATATTTATGGAATCATAAAAGGCAGCGAAGTAAATCATGATGGTACATCTTCCTCTTTAAGAGCTCCTAATATGCAAGCTCAAAAAGAATTAATTAAATCAGTTTACGAAAAATCTAAAATTCCTTTTAGTACAATAAGTTACATTGAAACTCATGGTACTGGAACGGCATTAGGAGATCCAATAGAAATAAAAGCATTAGTAGAAGCTGCTTTAGAAATGGATATCGTTGACAAGAAGAATTATTGCGGAATTGGTTCAGTAAAAACAATAATAGGACATACAGAAGCTGCTTCAGGTGTTGCTGGATTAATTAAAGTACTTATGGCTATGAAATATAAATTATTGCCTGGTATTACGAATATGACAGATCAAAATAGTTATATTCATTTAGATAACACTCCTTTTTATATCGTTAAGGAAAATCAGCACTGGGCACATTTATATGATTCAGAAGGTAATATAATCCCGAGAAGGGCTGGAGTAAGTTCTTTTGGATTTGGAGGAACGAATGCACACATTATTGTCGAAGAGCCATACGACTTTTCAGAGAGAATGAAGAGTGTAGATAATACAAAAGAAGAAATTATGATTTTGTCTGCTAAAACAAAAGCAGCTCTCAAAATGGAAGCTGAACAATTGCTAGAGTATCTTAAAGGATGTGATACCGAAAAATTAAGTATGAGTCATTTATCATATACACTCTTATCAGTAAGAGGAAATATGAGAGAAAGATGGGGCTGTTCAGTTGAAAACTTGGCAGAATTTATTGAAAAATTAAGTGAATTTGTATGTGAAGAATGCGAAACAAAAGCCAATAGCATTATTACTAGTAATAATGAGCATTGTCTTCAAGTAGATGGGACTGGTAAATGTGTGAATGATAATTTTATACATCAAAGTATAGAACAAAAAAATTATAATGAACTCATTTCTCTCTGGAAAGATGGGGCTACAATAAACTGGAAAACAGTGTTCGAAAATAGAAAAGGAATTAAAAGATTACATTTGCCTACATATCCATTTCAAAAAAAAGATTTTTGGTTATTGGGTAAAAATCCATATCAGAAGCTTGATGACATACCAAATAATAAAAATTATGAAGCTAGTAAAGAAGAGATGATAACAGATACATTCGAAAATTTAAAAGATAGAGAAGTAAATCATCTTAAAACAATATTTTCCAAACTTAGCAAGTATCCGATAGATGAAATATCTAAAAATGTTGACTTAGGAGAATATGGAATTGATTCTATTATTATTAAAAGTTTTTGTGAAGAGCTGGAAAAAGAACTTGGATCAGTACCTGTTTCAATATTTTTTGAGTATAGGACAATAGAAGATTTGGCGGAATATATATTAAATAATTATGAAAGTCAAGTAAAATCAAAACTGGATTATAAATCTAATTCTAAATTGGGTATCAATAGTATGGAAAATGCTAATGAATTGGATAAAAAATTCGATTTATTTTCTTCAAGTAATCAAAATATATGTGAACAAAATGAAATTGCAATTATAGGTATTTCAGGCAAATATCCCAAAGCAAACAATTTGGATGAGTTCTGGGAGAATCTTAAACATGGAAGAAACTGTATAGAAGAAATTCCGAGTAATAGATGGGATTGGCGAGACACTTTTGACAAAGACAAAATGAAAACTGGAAAAATAAACAGTAAATGGGGAGGTTTTATTGAAGATGTGGATGCCTTTGATCCTTTATTTTTCAACATTACACCTCAAGAAGCTGAAAAAATGGATCCACAAGAACGATTATTTTTACAGTGTGTATATAATACTATTGAAGATGCGGGATACACACGTGACTCTTTAAAAAAATATAAAGAAAATAATATGGGAGGAAATGTAGGCGTATTTGTTGGAGCAACATTCTCAGACTATCATTTATATGGTGTTGAAGAGCAATTGAAAGGAAATATGATAGCTCTTTCGGGTAGTAATTCTTCAATTGCTAATAGAGTATCATATTATTTTGATTTTACTGGTCCAAGTATTGCGATAGATACTATGTGTTCATCATCCCTTACTGCAATTCATCTTGCTTGTAACAGTATATATCAAAACGAGTGTAAAATGGCAATAGCAGGGGGAGTAAATTTGTCTTTGCATCCAAATAAGTATTTATTCTTGAGTCAACACAATTTTTTATCAAACGAAGGTAGATGTGATAGTTTTGGAAATCAAGGTAATGGCTATGTTCCTGGAGAAGGTGTAGGTTCTATTTTATTAAAGAAACTGTCTGACGCGATTGCAGATGGTGATCATATTTATGGAATTATTAAAGCTACGGCCATTAATCATGGGGGAAAAACAAACGGCTTTTATGTTCCAAATCCTGCAGCACAGGCAAATGTAATAAGTAAAGCTTTAAGCGATGCACATCTAAATCCAGAAAATATAAGTTATATAGAAGCCCATGGTACAGGTACTGCATTGGGGGATCCAATCGAAATTGCTGGGCTGACCAAAGCCTTTAGAAAATATACAAACAAAAATATGTTTTGTTCGATAGGATCAATAAAAAGTAATATCGGACACCTTGAAGCTGCAGCCGGAATTGCAGCTGTCACAAAGGTTTTGTTGCAGCTTAAGTACAAACAGTTGGTACCTTCTATTCATTCAGAGATACTTAATGATAAGATTGATTTTAAAAATACACCTTTTAAAATACAAGACAAGTTAGAAAAATGGGATAGAAAAAATGGCCTACCATTGATTGCTGGTATTTCAAGCTTTGGTGCAGGTGGATCAAATTCACATATTATTATTGAAGAATATAAAGATAACATAAGTAATGATATGGAAGAAGACTTCAGTGATAATACTGCTTTGATCTTATTATCAGCAAAGAATGAAGACAGTCTAAAAAAACAAGCAATTAATCTGCTTAATTCAATCAAGGAAAATGATGTGAAACGAGGGCAATTAAAAAATATAGAATATACCCTTCAAGTTGGCAGAGAAGCTATGAAAGAAAGAATAGCATTTACAGCTGATTCTATTGAAGATTTACAAAAAAAATTAAGAAAATACATAAATAATAGTAGGGATATGGATGGTTTTTATTATAATGCGGGAAAGGAAAATCCCACCATATCATCAATATTAAACGGAGATAAGGATTTTCTTGATACGCTAAAAGCATGGTATAAAAGAGGAAAATTTTCGATTTTATTAAAACTATGGGTTTGTGGTCTGGATATAGACTGGGAGAACTTCTATTCAGGTAGAAGACCTAAAAAGATTAGTCTAAAAGGATATGATTTTACAAAAGGGAAATATTGGTTATTTAATTCAAAAAAAGAATTGGCGGCAGAGAATAAAAATAAGAATTCTACTGATAAGAATGAAAAGAAAACGCAAACATCTGAAATCATGAATGATGAATACAGCGAAGTTTTATGTACAGAGATTTTAGATAAGATAGAAGATTTTGAACCAAATTATAAGTATGATTTTGAAAAACGAATAGCCATAATAATCGGTGACATGAATATAGAAAAGGAGGATGAGAATAGAAAAATTTTTAAAGATTCAAGTGTATATTTCTTTAATCAATCAAATGAAACTATTGATGAAGAGTATGAAAAAATATCATATTCATTATTGTTTATACTTAAGGAACTTATGCGAAATAAAGCTAAAACTCTAATACAGTTAGTTATTTTAAATGGAGAGAAAAATATAATATTTACTGGTTTAGAGTCTATGCTAAAAACAGCAGCAATAGAAAATCCTGAAATAGAATATCAAACGATCTTGATACAATATGATGTAAACACTATTGAAATTAGTAAAATTCTTAATGATTTTGCTAACCTGAATATAAACAAACATTATGTAATATCAAAAAAAGGATTTTTTCAAAGAAAATTAAAACCATTATCCTTAGGTGAATATGTGGATATACCATGGAAAGAAAATGGCATATATTTACTCACTGGTGGAATGGGGAAATTGAGCCAAGTGTTTGTTAAAGAGATTGTAGATAAGATTAAAAGCGCAAAGATAATTTTACTTGGAAGAAGTGACCTCGATGAGAAGAAGAAGGAAGAGTTTTACTCTCTACAAAGGAATGGAGCACAAATAGAATATATAAAAGCTGATGTTGCAGATCAAGAAGCATTAGAAGATTGTATAAATGAGCTCATCTACAAATATGGAAGAATAGATGGCATTCTGCATACTGCAGGAGTTATAAAAGATAAACTAATTATACATAAATCTCAAGATGATTTAAATGCTGTATATAGGCCAAAAGTTAAAGGAGCAATTACTCTGGATAAAGCAACCCAAAAGCTTAAATTGGACTTTATAGTTTTATTTTCTTCAGGTGCAGCAGAAATGGGAAGTATGGGACAAGCTGATTATGCAGCTGCTAATGCCTTTATGGATACATATTGCGTGTACCGAAATAGTTTAGTCTCTAAAGGGGAACGCTCAGGAAAAATGATTTCTATAAATTGGCCTTTGTGGAAAGAAGGCGGAATGCGTGTAAATGATAAAATTGAACAGGTTTTGTTTAGAGATAGCGGAATGATACCAATAAACTCCCAAAATGGAATTAAACTTTTATACAAAGCTTTACAAACGGACTTATCTCATATAATTGTTCTTGCTGGCAATTTACGTTTAATAAAAAATAAACTGGAAAATAGAATGGATTCTAAAGAAAATTACAATTGCTCTATTGCACCTGAAATTAAAGACATAATTATAAATCTCAAACAGATTTTTGCTGATGTTACTAAACTTAGTATTGACCAAATAGATGAAAAGGAGTATTTTGAAACGTTTGGTGTAGACTCAGTTATGCTTACGTTGATAAATCATCAGTTGTCAAATTATTTTAGAAAATTGCCATCAACCATTCTTTATGAATGCAACACTCTTTCATCTTTAGGTAATTATTTATTGTCGAAGTATTATAATGAATGTGCATTATGGATTAGTAATCAAACATTCGATACAACAAAGGTTATATATAATAGTAATGAAACATATGAAGGTGAGACAGTAGATATTTTCGATAACAAAGTAGATACGGAAAATTGTGACATAGATAGCCGTATTGCTATTATTGGAGCAAGTGGTAGATTTCCAGATGCCAATAACTTAGATCAGTACTTTGAAAATTTGGTAAAAGGAAGAAATTGTATAACTGAGATTAAACCGTCAAGGTGGGAGTTAGATGATTTTTATATTTCAGATAAGTCGAAAGCTATGGAGGAAAAAAGAAGTTACAGCAAATGGGGCGGTTTTTTAGACGGATTTTATAATTTTGATTCTTTATTTTTTAATATAGCACCTGTTGAAGCAAGATATATGGATCCTCAAGAAAGGATATTTATGGAAGAGTGCTGGAAGAGTTTAGAAGATGCAGGATACATGTCAAAACGGCTTAATAAAAACTTGAAAAAACAAACAGGAGTATATGGTGCAATAACAAATACAGGGTTTGAATTATGGAATAATTCAGAAGAAAAATATTTTAGAACGTCATTTTCTTCAATGGTTAATCGATTTTCATATTTTATGGATTTTGAAGGACCTAGTCTTGCATTTGACACTATGTGTTCCTCTTCTCTTGTTGCTTTACATGAAGCGTGCAGAGATTTGAAAGAAAATAAGATTAAAATGGCTGTTGTAGGTGCAGTAAATTTATATCTTCATCCTAACAATTATATAAATTTATGCCATGCAAGTCTCATATCGAAAACAAATTCTAGTAGTGTGTTAGCAAAGAACGGGGACGGCTTTACGCCATCTGAAGGAGTAGGAGCTGTTGTGTTAAAACGCATGGATGATGCTATAAAAGATAATGATAACATATTAGGCATAATTTCAGGAAGTGCAATTAGTCATAGTGGAAGGACAAGCGGGTACTGTATTCCAGATCCAGCAAAGCAAGCTACCGTTATGGAAATGGCAATTAAAAATGCCAATATAGAAAAGAATACAATTCAACATATTGAATTGGCTGCTAATGGCTCATCTTTAGTTGATCGCATAGAAATGTCAGCTATTGAAAAGGTTTTTAAAGATGAAAAAATAATAATGCATAGTACATTGGGGAATGTAAAAGCGTTGATTGGTCATGGGGAATCAGTTTCAGGTATGGCGCAATTATTAAAATGCATACTGATGTTTAATAAAAAGATTATATTTCCTATGAAATGTCCACAAGAACTAAATCCAGATATCGATTTAGATAAAATACCTTTCACTATACCAGAAAATGCGCAAAAATGGGATAAAACAAATGAATCAATTGTAGATATTCCAAGAAGGGCTATTATTAATAGCTTTGGTTCTGGAGGAGTTTATTCAAGTTTAATATTAGAAGAATATTCTAACAATTTAAACGAATGCTGTAATGAGGACATAGTATGCTCAGAGTATTTATTTGTGTTTTCAGCAAAAACTCAAAGTGCTCTAAATAATATTCTAAAACAATGGTTGATATATTTACAAACCAAGCAAGACATTGATTTAAAAAGAATTTCATATATCTTGCAAACTAGAAGAATGGAATTCAAAGTTAGATTTGCAAGTATAGCTGATAGTAGCGAGCAACTAATGTTGAATATACAAAAATACTTATCCAATACAGATGTTATTTATAATTTTTCATCAAAACTTCAGAAAGAGAATTACTCAAATGCTAATGATGATTCCGTGGAGAATATGAAAGATTTAACCAGTATTGCAAAAAGATGGGTATTGGGACGAGAGGTGAATTGGAATATTTTGTATAAATCCCATGAACCTGTACAAGAGTTTAATCTTCCAACATACCAATTTGATCAAAAAAAATACTGGGTAAAAACATCGTTTGAAGAGAATAAAATTGCAAATGACGATTTTGTCCCACTAGAAAAAATTACCTTGCCAAAAGAAAATTCATTATCAAAAGATTGTATTCGAAATGAAAATACATTTTCAGAACTTTCTTGTGGAGAAAAGAAGATGCCGATTAAGCCCGAATTAGACGCAATACAATTACAAATTAAAAAAGTAGTAGGCAAAGTTTTGTTTATTGATGAATATGAAAACATCGATGAATATGCAGCGTTTAGGGAATTAGGTATGGATTCTTTATATATGGCAAATTTTGTAAATATGTTAAATACAGAGTTTTCTATACATTTAGACGAAACTGTATTATTCGAATACACTAATATAAAGGAAATTGCAAAATATCTTTATAATCACATCAAGGAAAGTATGGAGAGCTGAATTTGAAACAAAAAAGTAGGGTCTATTCTACTATAAAATTCATAGAAAAAGAGAAACTCTAAATTGCCAATGAAAAGAATTACATATTAAAAATGCGAGGAAATACCAATGGTTGGTGGTTATCGATTATATGCTCCAGAATCAAGAAGCCCCTTGCAATAGAAGATTTTGAATAGAGGGAGTTTTCTATCATGAGTGTTATTTGTAGGACTAGTCATTTGGTAAAATCAAGCTTATTTCCGAAGAAATCAATTTACGAGATTTGGTTTAAGAATATTCAATGCTGGAATACTAGACGACTGGACTATATAACTACTAAATGGAGTACCACTATGGATACCCATCTACTTATGTCCTACAGTATATCAGTATCCCACGATAAGGTGAAAGTAAAGAAAAAGATAAGGCGAGAGTTTACCGATGAAATGAGGGCATCCTCTCATCGGTGACTCTTGCAGAAAGGTGGTTTATAACTATGGGTTTAGAATTATGTGATAAGTTACTAGAATTTTCTGAAAAATATTTGTTTCCTAATGCGGATTGCGAGATTGAATTTAAAGCTGGAAAAATTGTGGAAGAAAATTTTATCAGACGTGAATATATCATCCGAGAAGCTAGAATGACAGATATTAATTATTTGCTAAAGATAGAAAAGGATTGTTGGAAGGAAAAGATAAGAGCGGACATAAATGAAATAAGAAACAGAATAATACATAACGCATGTAAAAATTTTGTTATAGAATATCAAGAAAAAGTAGTCGGTGTTTTATATACCCAAAGAATACATCAAGAGGATATTACAAAAGTAAAAGCGGATAATTTAGAGGAATTTAGAGCATCAGACGGAGAATGTATTCAACTGATTACTCTAAATGTTCAAAAAGATTATCAAGATAGAGGATGGGGATATGAACTTCTAGAATTTGCACTGGAATATTATTCGCTTTCACCAACAGTAAATAAGGTTTATGCAGTAACGCGTTGTAGAGACTTCCTGAAATCGAAATGCACGACAATTCAAGAGTATATTAAATCAATTTGTGTGGATGGTAATTTGAAAGACCCCACCTTACAATTTCATCAGTCACACGGTGCCAAGACTCTAGGATTATTAAAGGATTATAGACCTAATGACTATGAAAATCAAGGATATGGTGTCTTAATTGCATATGATATTCAACATCGACCGTGGCTTGGTAAATTATTAAAAGTTGATAAAAACAACAATTTATATTCGGAAAAATTGTTATTAAATTACTTGGAAAAAACATTGGGTATAAGTATAGCGGATCAGAATAAAAGTTTATATGAACTTGGCGTTGATTCTCTAGATTTTACAGAATTACTTATCTATATGCAACAAAAATTAGGGATTGAAATTACCTATAAACAATTAAATAGTAAAACACTTAAAGAAATAATTGACTATTGCAATATACAAAAGGATAGAAGTGCAAATTTGTGTGTTTCGCTGAAAAAAGAAATACATCATATTATGAAACAGTATGAAGAAGTTGTTCCGTTAGCGTTGAATGGTGAAGGTCCAATAACATTCTGGATACATCCATTATCAGGTGATGTAGGTATTTATAACTCAATTGCAGATATTATAAATGAATCTTATCGTATGATTGCCATTAAAGCATGTGGATTTCTTTCAAAAACAAAAGAACCGTTAAAATCTGTAGTAGATATGGCAAAATATTATTCCAAAATAATTACTTCTATTGAACCAGAAGGTCCCTATAAAATTGTAGGATATTCATTTGGAGGGACGATTGCTTATGAAGTAGTACGACAATTACAGCTCTGTGGAAAAAGCGTAGACACATTAGTTCTTATTGAAGCACCTTATGTAGACGGAAAGGATAGCTACTTATTTGAAACGGACGTTAGAAATAATCTATTAATGAATGCAAACTTTTTGCTATTATCGTTAACAAAAAAAATAGATTATAAAAATCTTTTTATATCTGAAAACGACATAACAAATATACCAACAGAAGATTTAAGTCAACAATTAGCAGTTATGTGCAAAAACAGAGGATTAAGGCATAGTGTAGAAGAGTTAATATTTAAAATTAATTCTATGGCAGAAGTTCATATTAGCAACTTATATGCCATTCAGAATTATGAAGTATTACCTTTAGTAGATAAAAAAATTAAATCGTATCTTTTACGAACAAAAGAGGCTAATGCAATATCAGCTGATTTATGGAACCCAGATTATTTAGAAAAAATTCAAAAAGAGAAAGGTTCTTTTCTTCCACTATTAGAAAATTGGAATAAGGAGTTTGATGGATTAAAAACAATAATTCTAGACGGAAAGAATCATTTTGATATTTTTCACAAAAAAGACAATTTATATAATCTTAATCGAATTTGTAAATGCATTTTCCTTGAGCGGCCAATAGATATAATCCATATAAAAGAGGAGTTTGATAAATCAAAGAAACAAATAATGCCTATTGCAGTGATAGGAATGTCAGGGCGTTTTCCGGATGCAGCCAATGTGAATGAATACTGGGATAATCTTAGAAATGGACGGAGTAGTATTAAAAGTTTTCCTAAAGAAAGAGGTTGTGATATAGAAGAGTATTACGATCCAAGGAAAAAGCAACCTGGGAAAACTTATGTAAGAAAAGCAGGCTTGATAGATGAGATAGACAAATTTGATCCGTTATTTTTTAAATTATCACCTAATGAAGCTTCTTATATTGATCCAAGCGAACGAATTTTTATGGAAGAAACTTGGAAAGCAATAGAAGATGCAGGATACAATCCAAAAAAAATAAGCGGTAAACTTTGGGGGGTATTTTGTTGTGCCAAAGGTGATTATTCAGAAAAAATAGTTATGGAAAAAGAGAACGAATTTTATAATCCAACTAATTCCTTTGCTGGATCAAGAATTTCTTATTTCTTAAATTTAACCGGACCATCAATTTTTTATGATACAGCATGCTCATCAACTTTAGCAGCGATAGAAGAGGCATGTAATAGTTTAGTACTAGGGAATTGTGAGGTCGCAATCGCAGGCGGAGGTGGTATTTGTTCAACACCAAGCATGTTAATAAGTTCAAGTCAATCATTATTATTTTCAACGGATGAGAAATGTTACTCTTTTGATGAAAGAGCTAATGGAACTGTCTTAGGAGAAGCAATAGGTGCTGTTATTTTAAAACCTTTGGACAAAGCAGTTGAGGATAAAAATCATATATATGGCGTAATATGTGGTTGGGGTATGAATCAAGATGGAAAAACAAATGGTATTACAGCACCTAGCATGATGGCTCAAATGAATTTACAAAAACAAATATATGATAAATTTGGTATTTCTCCGGAAGATATAACTATGGTGGAAGCCCATGGTACTGGAACTAAATTAGGTGACACGATTGAATTTGATGCATTAAATCATACATTCACTAGTTACACTAATAAAAAAAGGTTTTGTAGCCTTGGAACAGCTAAACCTAATATTGGACATGCTTTTTTCGGTGCAGGAATAGCGAGCGTGATTAAAGTATTATTATCAATAAAAAATCGTCAGATTCCACCTATGATTAATTATGAAAAAAGTAATCCTAAAATCGATATAGATAATAGCCCGTTTTATATAACAAATAAATTGGTGAATTGGGAAAGACAAGATAATAAACCTTTATGTTGCGCTATAAATGCTTTCGGGGCAACAGGTACAAACGTCCATTTGGTGATTAAAGAATATATTGATGATACACTAATTCAAGCCCATGAATATAGTGATAACGAATGTGCAGTTTTCTTTCTTTCGGCAGAAAATGAAGAAGTTCTGCACGATTACGCAAAAGAATATATTGATGCTATTAACAAAAAGTATTTATCTTGCGTGGATATTTTCAATTTAAGTTATACTACAAAATATGCAAGGGAAGATATGAAATATAGGTTGGGGATTGTCTTTAACTCTCTTGATGATTTAAGAAAAAAACTTGAAGATTTTGAATTCGGAATATCTTCGGAAGCAATTTATTTTGATAAATCAGAACCGATGAAGTATCTTTCAGAAACCAGTGAAGGTAACAAAGTAATATTAAGTGAAGATACGACTACTCATCTTACAGAATATATTAAATGTTGGGTAAAGGGGTATGATGTTGATTGGAGCTTCTTATATAAAAGTAAAAAGCCAAGATCTATATCGTTACCAACATATCCATTTGCGAAACAATCAATTTGGTTTAATAGGGATAAAATGAAGGTGAAGGTTGCTTATACTGATGATTTAAATGTTTTTGCAGAGGTTTGGAAAGAAAAAAGTATTGAAAAGAAAGAACAATTTCATGATGAAACCATAGTTATTTTTTCATTAATTCAAGAAAACCGTAAAAGTTTAATTGAGAAAATCTCTTTAAACAAAAAAGCTAAAGTTGTATTTATATCATTCCAAGATAAAGAGATAAGTTCGGAATCAAATTACTATATTTTGGAAGATTGCACATTAAATTCTTTTAGAAAAGTATTTAGTGAAATTCAAAGAGAATATAACAATATAAACAAAGTGGTATATTTTTGGCCGTATGAAGAGAACAAATACATTTATAAATATGAAAATATTATTAATATTATAAAGACCATACATTTGGAAAAGCTTCAAATAAATGATGTTATATTAGTGGGGAAATATCAAAAGGATATAGAACGCTGCTACTTAGAATCTTGGATCGGTTTTGAACGTTCACTAGGTAAAATGACATTTAAATCGCGAGTTCGTACAGTAATGTTCGAACAAGACGAACTTATTAATGATGATTTGCATTTGGATAACTTAATTTTAGAAATCAACGAGAACAAGAATCATAAAAGTTCATTGTATTGTAATAGAAAAAGACATGAGTTACAAATCGAATCTCAACAAATTCAGTTCCATGAAGACGCAATTAAGAGAAATGGAACATATTTAATCACTGGAGGAATGGGACAATTAGGTTATTTATTTGCCACATATCTAGCCCAAAAATATTCCGCAAATTTAATATTGGTCGGTAGAGGAGTATTGGATACAGAAAAAGAACAAAAAGTAAAAGTTCTGAAGAAAATGGGAGCAAGAGTTCTATATTATCAAGCAGATGTTTGTAATAAACAACAAATGCAGCAGGTTGTTGATCAAGGACGTAGTAAATTTGGTTCACTTGATGGCGTGATTTATATGGCAGGTATCGCAAATGAAATATCGATATTAAAGAAAAGTACAGAAGAATTTAATAAAACAATTGAACCTAAAACAAAAGGAATTCAGATTCTTAACGATGTGCTGGGCGATTCTATCGTAGATTTTGTTTGTTATTTTTCTTCATTAGCTGCTATATTGGGCGATTTTGGAATGTGTGACTATTCGGTAGGAAATCGTTTTATGATGGCTTATGCGTCTTGTATGCGCCAGTTATATAATAATGGATCTATCTCCAGAAAAACTGTTGTTATCGGATGGCCACTGTGGAGAGATGGAGGTATGAAACTAAAAAATGGTAATGATGAAGAATATCTAAAAATGTCAGGACAACGATTTTTAGAAGCTAAAGAAGGACTTCAATGTTTTGAGCAAATTCTTTCTGAGCCAAGCAAACAATATTTTATTATGACTGGAAACAAAAAGAATATATTAGAAAAGGTAAATGTCGAGAATCAAGAAAGTGAAGTGAATTATCAAACTATGGATAATAGAACAAATGAAACAAAATCAATTCAAACAAAAGAACTTAATGAAATAGTATTGTTAGATCTCAAAAAGATAATAGAAGACATGCAAGGGGTATCAATTAATTCTATAAATGAGAAATCATATTTATCTGATTATGGATTTGATTCTATCTCACTTTTCGATTTAGCTAGAAACATTAGTGATTATTTTTCTATTAAGGTAAGTCCAACATCCATATTAGGATATCCGACTATTTCAGAATTGGTTGATTTTTTGATTTTAAATCATAAAAAAGGACTTCAGAAATACTATTCAAGTATCACAAATTTCGAGGAAAGAAATTGTGATAATAATGTAGAAAAAGAAGAAAATCATTTCCATGAAATACCAAAAAATGAATTGAAACCTCAACCTCTTAATGATCCAATTGCTATTATTGGAATTAGTGGACGGTTCCCGCAGGCAGATAATATAGAAGAATTTTGGGAAAAAATGTCTACCGGAAAAGAATGTATAACAGAAATACCTGAAAGTAGGTGGAAAACAGAAAATGCAAGTAATTTGAAGCATGTTAAATGTAGATATGGGGGCTTTGTTAGAGGAATTGATGAATTCGACCCATTATTTTTCAATATATCTCCCAAAGAAGCAAAACTTATGGACCCATGTCAAAGACTGTTTTTAGAAGAAGCATGGCATGCTTTGGAAGATGCTGGGTACATGGGGAACCGTATTAAAGGTAAATCCTGTGGTGTTTTTGTGGGTGCGGAGGAAAGTCAATATGCATCTTTAGTAAGAGAATTAGGGGATTTTGATATTGATCAAAATGCATTATTATCCGGAAGGATTGCGTATTTTCTTGATTTGAAAGGCCCGAATATGTCAATAACGTCCTCATGCTCATCTGGATTAGTTGCTTTGCATCAAGCTTGTCAAGCTATAAAAAATGGGGAGTGTGAAATGGCTTTAGTAGGAGGTGCATGCCTCATTTCTTCTCCAATTATTTACGAAGGAATGAATGATTTGGAAATGCTTTCTAATGACGGGAAATCATATGTATTTGATGAGAGAGCTAATGGTTTAGTTCCAGCAGAATCGATTGCAGTTATTGTTCTCAAAAAGTTATCTCTAGCGATTTCTGATAATGATCATATATATGGTTTAATAAAGGGCAGTGGGATAAATTATAATGGTAGAGGCACTGGTATAATGACACCAAATCCAAAGAGAGAGTCCGAGTTGTTGGAATATGTATTAAAGAGTTCGAATACTACTCCTAATGAAATTCAACACATCATGACACATAGTTCGGGAACACCTATGGGAGATGCTGCAGAAATAGAAGGTTTAAATTTAGCATTTTCACACTCTGATAGTAATTTTCATTATATTGGAAATATAAAATCATTAATAGGACATACATTTGCTGCATCAGGAATTGTTAGTTTGATCTGTATGCTTCTAGAAATAAAGAATAATACTATTCTAGGAATGAAAAATCTAAAAACCTTAAATGATAATATAAATGTAGATGAAAATCGCTTTATATTTCCAAAGGAAAATATAGACTGGGAAAAAGATATTAATAAACCACGTATTGGACTGATAAGTACAATAAGTAATAGTGGAGTAAATGCAGCAGCTATTATTGAAGAATATATATCAAAAGATGAAAAAAGATATGAGACAGAAAACGAGTACGGAAGAATGATTTTTCCATTTCAAGCTACAGACTCAAAACAATTGTATAAAGTAGTAAAAACAAACTATGTATTCATTAAAAATAATATGGAATTAGAATTTTTAGATATTGCATATAGTTTGCAAACAGGGAAAGAGGAATTGCCTGAAAGAGTTGCATTTATAGCACACGATAAAAATGAATTATTAAATGGCATGCTGAAATTCATAAAAAATAATGAGGATGGAATTGCAATTCAAAATAGTAACTCGATTTACCTTGGAACTGCTTTTAATCAGATGATAAAGAGCAACGTGCTGTATAAGTATGAAAATATGATACTACACGAGATACTAAAGTCAAAAGATCTGGAAATGCTTTGTATATATTGGACCAGAGGTAACCATGTAGATTGGCTGAAATTACACGATAATAAACAAAGAAATTTTATTTCGTTACCGGGATATCCATTTCGTAAAGAAAAATACTGGTATTATAATAAAAGTAGCGATAGCGGAAAAAACGAAATTGCTGTATCACAAAATTCTATGAAGAATTATATATTAGAAGTTTTTGCTAAACTTCTTGGTTTAGAATGTAATGATATAGAAACAGATAAAAGTATGATGGATTATGGTATTGATTCTATCATTGTTTTGAAATTTGTAAAAGAGTTTAAAAAAAGATATAACTATTCTCTAAAAAGTAGCGAAGTAATGACACATATTACAATTGATTCTCTTTCTGATTACTTAGATACAATAGTAAAAGATAATGTAAAAGAAAGTAAAGAAAATGTTAGAGAAATCATTATCGATGCTATTGCTAAATATAAAGCTGGAAAAATGGACTTGGATGAGCTCCGATATTTACTAAAAAATAATGAATCTAATAACAATTAATTATCAATTACAATAATCAAAAATTGTATATATCTGAACTTCCAAACGGTAATTTCAATGTTGAAACAAGGAAGTTCAGATTATACGAATTATCTCAAATATACAGAAAGGAAAATTTGTTTATTTAAATTAGACAAATACAGTGAAAATGGATAAAAATAGAATAGAAGAATATCTTCAAGAATATAGTAACGGTAATATTTCAATAACTGATTTGTATAATCAATTGACTTGGATTGAAAATGATGAACAAAATACATTTCCTTTGTCTGAAGGCCAAAAGGCATTATGGGCATTACAAAAAATGGAAAAAAATAGTTCGGCTTATAATATTCCAATTTGCTTTAAATTTAAAAGTAAAATTGATTTAGACTTATTAAAAGATTCAGTGCAATACATATGGAATCAGTATCCAATATTAAAAACTATAATAAAAGATGATAATGGAATTCTAAAACAGATGATAAATAATAATTTTGACGTCCCTTTGGAAATCATCAAATCAGATGGTAAGGACGAGAAGGAAATGATGTTCGAAATTGAGAAATTATCGAAAAAACCATTTGATTTAGAAACAGGACCATTATTTTGCGTTTATATTCTTGATAATAATGTAGAGCAAATAGTGCTTATAAATTTGCATCATATTATTACAGATGGAACCTCTACAGCAATATTGATTAAATCTTTGTTAGAAACATTTCATACACTAATAGAAAAAAAAGAGGTTAATTTACAAACACAAGATAGAAAGGTTTACGCAAATTTTGTTAAATCAGAAAAGCAGATGTTGTCTGGAAAGAGGGGAGAAGAAAACCAACGTTTTTGGTCTAGAGAACTTCAAGGAGATTTCAAACTTGTAAATTTTCCTTCTGACATATCGGAAAATATTGAGAAAAATCTTAACAGTGATATTTATACAATCGTAATCAACAAAGAAAACAAAGCTGATATTGTAAAATTTTCAAAAAAATATGGAATAAGTTTATCCTCATATTTTTTGTCTATTCTTAATATGACTTTGTATCAATGCACAGGTGAAAAAGATATTACGATAGGAATGGCAACAATGGGAAGACCAGAGGAATGTTACGAAACCACTGTAGGTTACTTTGTAAATATGATTCCTGTAAGAACTCATATAGATATAGAGGGCAAATATATTGATTATTTAAAGAATCTACAAAATAAAATGTTTGATTGTATAGATCATGCTCATTATCCTTATGTTTCAATAATAAAATCCCAAAATGGATTGACAAATCAAAAGCATAAATCACTTTTTAGTGTGGCCTATTATTATCAAAACTTTTTTGGTTCGGACCTTATTACGAATATTGAAAAATATGAAGAAGATTTCAATATAGAATTTTTCCCTAAAGTACACCAAAAGGGAGAATACGATATAGTCCTAGAAGTAATCGAGAGAAAAGAAGAATTTGTAATAAATCTTAAATACAATTCAGATTTATACACTAAGGAACTAATAAGACATTATTCATCGAATATAATTGGTCTTTCTAAAAAAATTTGCAAAAACCCACTTTTACAAATATCTCAATATCCACCTGTAGGAGATACAGAAAGAAATTTACTGCTTTATAAATTGAATAATACTAGTATTTCATTTCCAAATCATAAAAAAGTAACTGATTTATTTGAAGAACAGGTTTGTAGAACCCCAGACAAAATAGCAGTAGTTTATGAAAATAAGAAATTAACATACCGCGAATTAGATACTATAAGTGAAAAACTAGCGGTTCACTTGCAAAAAATGGGAGTAAAACCAAATACGCTTGTTGGTATATGTGTAGAAAGATCGTTGGAGATGATTGTTGGATTGTTGGCCATTTTAAAGTCGGGTGGTGCATATGTACCTCTAGATCCAGAATATCCAGATGAGAGAATTGAATATATGATTGAAAATAGTGAGATAGACATTATTTTAACACAATCAAAAATAATAAAGAATAAAAGCTATCTAGAATCAAAAGAATTAAATCTTATTCCTCTGGACGTTCAACATGAAAATTATGATTCAAATGAAAAGTCATATTGTACGGCAAAAGAGAGTGACTTAGCATATGTGCTTTACACATCTGGAAGTACAGGAAAGCCAAAGGGAGTTATGATTTCGCATGAAGCCTTAACCAATTTCTTGCTACAAATGGCACAAGAACCAGGAATGAGTGAAAAAGATGTGTTATTAGCTGTTACAACATTTTGCTTTGACATATCAGGTTTGGAACTATATTTGCCACTAATAAAAGGTGCAAAATGTGTTATTTGTAGTACAGAAAACAAACGAAATATTGATAAACTAAAAGAACAAATAGATTATATAAAACCAACAATTATGCAAGCAACACCTGCAACATGGATGGCTCTTTACTTAGTCGGATGGAGAAATAAATTTAGAACTAAGATACTGTGTGGAGGAGAAGCATTACCTATAAAATTGAAAGACTTTTTTATGAAAGATCAGAGCGAAGTATGGAATATGTTTGGCCCAACTGAAACTACAATCTGGTCTACAATGAAAAAAATAGAGAATAATGAAGAAATAACAATTGGTAAACCTATTGCAAACACACAAATCTATATTTTAAATGATGCTAAATTGCCAGTTCCAATTAATGTTCCTGGAGAACTATATATTGCTGGAACTGGTCTTGCAAAAGGATACTATAATCGTGAGGATTTGACAAAGGAACGCTTTATTGACAATCCATTTATTGAAGGCACAAAAATGTATAGGACCGGAGATATTGCAAAATGGAATTCCAAAGGTGAAATTATTTTTATTGGACGTGCGGATAATCAAGTGAAGATACATGGTTTTAGAATTGAGTTAAGCGAAATCGAAAATAAACTTAATAATTATGAGGGCATTGATCAAAGTGCTGTGATAGTGCGAGAGCATGATGGAAATAAACAATTAGTAGCTTATTTTGTAGGAAAGGAAAAGTTTGAAAAAAAACAATTAGATGTAAAAACAATAAGAGATTATCTTTATAAATGTCTTCCCGTGTATATGATTCCTAATATATTAATACAAATTGATGCTTTACCATTAACTCCAAATGGGAAAATCAACAGATTAGAATTAGAGAAATATCAAAGCCGTAATAATGAAACAATTAACAAAAACATTGAACCACAAAAAAATTATGATATTGAACATATTCAACAAATTCTAACAGATTTATGGATTGAAACAATCGGGAACTCCAATATTAATGTGGATGACGGCTTTTTTGAAGTGGGTGGAGATTCTATATTAGCTGTTTTACTAATTGAAAAGGTTAAAGATAAATTTGGATGTGACTTAAAGGTAACACATTTATTTGAATATTCCAATATTAGCAGCCTTAGTAAATATATATCAAAAAAACTTGTATCTGGAAATTGTGAGGTAAGCGCAGAAATTTTTGAAAATAGTTCGGAAAAAGAGTCAAGCAAAGAACTGCTACAGACAGAAAATGAATACAATGATTCTGTCGCTATTATTGGAATATCATGTCAACTTCCTGGAGCAAGTAGTAAAGAAGAATATTGGGATAATCTTTTAAACAAGAAAGAATGCATTACAAGAATACCAATAGAGAAATTAAAGGAATTAAATATTCCACAAGAGATAATAGGGAATCCGCGGTATATGCCTATTTCTTTAGAAATAGATGGAAAAGGACTGTTTGATAATGAATTTTTTAATATATCACCTAAAGATGCAGAGTATATGAATCCACAAACGAGGCTCTTATTAGAAAATTCATGGAAAGCACTTGAGGATGCAGGATATGTATCTAATCAGGTATCTAATACAGGAGTTTATATCGCAACTAGTAATAATTCCTATTTATCAAGCGATAACGCAAGAGAAACGACAATGGTAGATTCATCTAAAAGTTATGTAAAATGGATTATGAATCAACCCGGAACTGTTCCAACAACCCTATCTTATCATTTGGGATTAACAGGACCAAGTATTGCAGTTCACTCTAATTGTTCTTCTGCATTAGCTGCATTAGATTTAGCCTCTCAAGCTATTAAGAAGGGAGAAATAGATTATGCACTTGTAGGAGCTGCCACTATCCATGCGAAAGAAGGAAGAGGTTATTTGTATGTTCCTGGTATGAATTTTTCTGAAAAAGGTCATATTAAAGCTTTTGATTCGGATGCTGATGGTATGCTAGGCGGAGAAGGTGTTGCTGTTATTATGATAAAAAATGCTAAAAAGGCAATCCGCGATCACGACAATATATATGCAATTCTCCGAGGAATGAGTGTTTCTAATGATGGAAAAGAAAAAGCTGGTTATTATGCTCCAAGTATTAGAGGGCAGGAAATTGCGATTGAAAATGCAATTGTGAAAGCAGATATAAATCCCGAAACGATCTCCTATATCGAGGCTCATGGAACTGGAACAAAGCTTGGAGATCCAATAGAATTTCAGGCATTAAAACATGTATATGAAAAGTATACAATGAAGAAGCAATTTTGTGGAATTGGTTCAGTCAAAACAAATGTAGGGCACTTAGACACTGTTGCTGGAATAGCTGGATGTATTAAGCTAGCTTTAAGCTTAAAGCACAAAATAATTCCTGCAACTATTAATTTCAAGGAGCCAAATCCTGAAATAGATTTAGAAAATTCTCCATTTTATATTCAAAATGAGATATTAGACTTGAGCAAGCATAAAAGTCCAATAAGGGTTGCATTAAGCTCCTTTGGAATTGGTGGTACAAATGTTCATGCAATTCTAGAAGAATATATAGAAAATAGTGAAATGAGTTATAAAGAGGCAGATAACTATATTATCCCAATATCAGCAAAAAAGCAGGATATACTAGATAAGTATGTTGAAAATATTTATGAGTATCTGAAAAGAAATTCTAATGTTTCTTTAAGAGATATTTCATATACATTACAAACCGGGAGAGAGCAATTTCAATACCGAATTGCTTTTTGTGTTCAATCAACTGCCGAATTGTTAAAGAAATTGCATACTTATTTAACCGATGATCACAACACCAATAACAAAGAAAATAGATTTAAAAATGAATTATTCCAAAATTGGATAGAAGGAAAAATAGTGGATTGGAACAGCAATTACAATAAAAATAATATTCCTTATAAGATAAGCTTACCAACGTATCCTTTTTCAGGAAAATTTTTTTGGATTTCCGATAAAGAAAAAAAAGAGAAACTTCTTGAAACACCGTTAATTTTTCCTCATTGCCTTTTGGATACAATTAGAATAAGTTCACTAAAAAGGCAATGTTATACCAAAAAGTTAACTGGGAAAGAGTTTTACCTAAATGACCATATCATTAATGGTGAAAAGATTTTACCTGGTGTTATTTATATTGAAATGGCGCGAGCAGCATCGAAAAATGCTTGTGAATGCGAAATTAATAGAATCAAGAATATTGTGTGGTCACAACCTATTTCTGTAAACAATATATGTGATGTGAATATAGAGGTTAAAAATGTCGAAGTCGATATAATCAAATATCGTATAACTACAAAAGCAGAAAAAAATGAAATTATTCATTCCCAAGGAATTGCATTGCATGATTCCACCATACTAAATAGGGAAATATTTAGTCAAACATTTCCAATAGAAATGTATAAGGAAAGATGTAATAAGTTCATCGATAAAGAGAATTTCTATAAATCATCTTTGACATCGGTTTACCAGTATGGAATAACGTTCAGACCAATTACTGAATTATATTCTAATACTAGTGAAGCTCTTGCCTTTTTAGAAATTCCGCAAGAAAGATTAGATACATATAGAGAGTTTACATTGCATCCGTCAATATTAGAAGGAGGGTTACAGTCTATTACAGGACTATTATCTGATTCACAAAGAACGCCATTTATGCCGTACTCTATTGAAGATATCAAAATATATAGAAAACTTCATCAGAAGTGTGTTGCATATACAACATATTCAGAAAAGACAAAGGAAAAATATTTGAAAAAATTCAATATAAAAATATTTGATATGGATGGCTATATTTTGGCAGAAATAAGAAATTATACTATAAGGAATATTCCTCAAATTTCACAAAATAAATATATGGATAATACAATCAGTGATAACAATATACTGATGTATCATTACGAATGGAAAAAAGAGGAGGAACAAGATATTGAATAAAAACAATACAATCCTACTATTTGAGAATATTGAATGTCTAAATAAAGCTGATAACAGATTCGCTGATATCATTTTAATTAAAGAAAGTACTGAATTAAAAAAAATATCAGACAATATTTATGAAGTTGGAAAAGAAGAAAATAGTTATTTGGATTTATTTTCTTGTTTGAAATCAGAAAATAGGTTACCTAAAAGAATAGTGTTTAATAATATTTCATCTAATTCAACACTTAAGGATAGAACAGGATTGTACCAACTTTTTTTCATTGCAAGGTCGCTGATTAAACTAAAAGTACACGATAGAATTAAGCTATTATACATCTACGAGAATAATCAAGGACTTAATACAGCATTCAATGATGCGATTAGCGGCTTTATGAGGACATTAGAGATTGAACACCCAAATTTAATTTTCAAATCTATGAAAACCGATTCAAAAACTACAATCAATTGGGAATTAATAAGCAATGCTTTTTCTACTGGAAAAAATGATATCGAATATAAAGACAATGAGAGGTATCAGAAATATATTGTCAAAAATGTTGAAAAAAGATTGCACTTCTCTCCGTATAAAGAACGAGGTAACTATATAATTACAGGCGGTATGGGAAAGATAGGTATGCTTATAGCTGCGTATATATTAAAAACATATCACGCAAATGTAATTTTAATTGGAAGAAAACCCTTAAATGACGATTATCAAAAAGATATAAATAGGCTTGAATCTTTAGGTGGAGAGGTTACATATTTTCAAGTTGATTTGTTGAATCCTAGCGATATTAGGGGGTTCAGAGAACAAATAATAAATGAATACAAAAATATTAATGGAATTATATGGTGTGCTGGTATATTAATGGATAGTTTGATTATGAACAAATCTATACTCCAAATAGAGGCAGTTTTAAAACCAAAGATTGATGCTGTAATACTTTTCGATAAAGTGATGCATGATTTGAAATTAGATTTTTGGATTTTATTTTCATCAATTTCTCACTTGGGTAATTTGGGACAGGCAGACTATGCTGTTGCTAATAGTTTTTTAAATAGTTTTTCCAGATATAGATCTAATATGGTAAACAAAAATGAAAGATTTGGAAAAACAGTTAGCATAAATTGGCCACTTTGGGAACAGGGCGGAATGCACCTGACAAAACAAAGTATACTCAAGCAAAAAGAAAAGGGGGTTGTACCTTTACCAGAAATTAAAGGTATGCAAGCCATTGAACTTTCCTTGATTGGAGACTATGACACTGAAATTGTTTTATACGGAAATGAAAAGAAAATAGAAAATTTTATTAGAACACTTAATTTATAATATAAAAAAACGGAGGATAAAATTATGATGAGTGTTTCATATGAAAAGCAAAATCTACAGAACCAAATTACATCTTACTTAAAAATACAAGCACAAGATATTGTAAAAGTAAGTAATATAGATATTGATGCTGAGTTATCTAATTATGGATTTGATTCTATTAGTAACGTTGATCTAACGAATCAAATTAATGATTATTATGATTTGGATATTATGCCAACAATATTTTTTGAATTAGAGCAGCCAACAATAAGTGCATTGAGTATGCATATTGTTACTAATTATTATGAAAAAATAAAAAAATTTTATAATAATTATACGAATAAGTATGATACTTATGAAGATGATGAGGTTGTAAGAGACTTATCTACGAATAATAACTTATTAGAAGAGGTGAATCCTAATGTACCATTGGAATCAGAGAAAATTATAGATATCCAGTACCTTATGAATGAACCAAAAGAAGTTGATGATAGTATAGTAGCAATTATAGGTATGAATGGAATATTTCCACAATCAGAAAACCTTGACGAGTTTTGGGAAAAATTAGAAAATGGTAGTTCTTTAATAACTGAAATTCCGAATGATAGGTTTGATTGGCATGATTATAATGATTCTCATATGAAATGGGGGGCCTTTTTAAACCATGTAAAATACTTTGATGCTGATTATTTCAATATGTCAAGACAAGAAGCAGATGTATTAGATCCTCAACACAGAATGTTTATGCAAGTTGTATGGAATACAATTGAAGATGCAGGATATAAACCTTCTTCACTTTTCGGAACGAACACTGGTATATTTGTAGGAATAGGAACTCAAGATTACACTCAGATAGTAGAAGATAATCTAACTGAATATAATCCTTATGCATTAACTGGCAGAAGTCCGTTTATGCTGCCTAATCGTATATCTTCATTGTTAAATCTTCATGGACCAAGTGAGGCAATTGATACCGCATGCTCAAGTTCTTTAATCGCAATTCACAAAGCAGTAGAAGCTATAAAAGCAGGAACATGCAATATGGCAATAGCTGGAGGCGTCAATTTAATTTTATCTCCAGTAGTTTATAAAGCATTTAGTGAAGCCGGTATGCTAAGCGAAAATGGGGTATGTAAAGTTTTTGATAAAAATGCTAATGGTACTGTAAGAGGAGAAGGTGTTGGAGCCATCTTTCTAAAGCGATTGTCAAGCGCAGAAAGAGATGGTGATAATATTTATGGAATTATTAGAAATTCTGGTGAAAATCATAAAGGGAAAAGTGCTTCTTTGACAGCCCCGAATGCTTTAGCAGAAAAAGAATTAATAAAAACTGTATGTCAAGAAGCCAAAATAAATCCAGACACAATTAATTATATCGAAGTCCATAGTACAGGAACTAAAATGGGAGATCCAGTGGAAATCCAAGGCTTAAAAGGTGCCTATGAGGAAATGGCTAAGGAAGTTGGTATTAGTTTGAAGGAAAAAACATGTGCCATAAGTAGCATAAAACCAGTTATCGGACATCTGGAAGCAGCATCGGGAATAGCTGCAGTTATAAAAGTATTGTTATCTATGCAACATAAAAAAATACTTGCAATATCGAATTTTGAAGAACTAAATCCATATATTAGTTTAAAAAATAGTCCGTTTTATATTAACCAGTCAAATATTATATGGAATAGAGTGCGTGAAGATATACCAAGAAGAGCTGGCATAAGTGCATTTGGTTTTGGTGGAGTAAATGCTCATGTAATAATTGAAGAATATACTGATGAGTATAAATTGCCATATTATATAAAAGGCGATAAGAGATGTATTTGCTTAAGCGGTATGAATAGTGATGTTATAAAAGAGCAAATCAAACAGTTGTTAGATTGGTTAAACAGAAAAAGAAATCAAGATATCAATTTAGATAGTATCTCATATACCTTGCAAATGGGAAGAGAGCAACTTAATGAGAGAGTAGCATTTTATGTAACATCAATCCCCGAACTTAAAGAAAAACTAAAAATGATAACCAATGACAGTGAACTCGATATGAAGGGGATATTCTATGGAAAAGTAGATAAAGAAAAAAAATTGTCAACTGTTATAAATAATAGTAATCTCATGGGGCAATTAAATATATCCTTATTTGTGGAAGAGCAGCTTGATTTATTATTGCAATTATGGGTAAACGGAGTAAATATTGATTGGAAACTTTTATACGAAAATGGATTTCCTCCTAAAATATCCTTGCCAAGCTATCCATTTCAAAAGAAACAATATTGGATTGAAAAGAATCAAAACAGGATTAAAAATTCTAAAATAAATAAAGACACTTATGACAAAAGTAAAGAAAAATCCGATTCTGTTCAGTCTTTTATCATAAATATGTTGAATAAAGATTTTGAAATAAAGATTGATAAAAGTAATATGGATATTGATATACATGAAATAGGAATAGATTCAATCATTCTTATGCAAGTATTAAGAAAACTAAAAGTTATGAATTGTGATATTGATTTTGAAAGTCTTTATAGTTGTAAAACATTTAACGATATTTTAGCGGTTGCAAATAACAGTATAGATCATACTCAAAAACATGCGGTTGATAAAACTGCAAAAAAAAATAAGATACCCAACGAGACAATGCAACTAATATATAATACTAATACATTAGAAACAGATGTTTTAGAAAAATATCCGGAATTGATTAAAATAAATAGTAATAGTGAAGGAAGGCCCGTGTTTTGGTTTCATGGTGGATTTGGAGGTGTAGAAATCTATCGCCTAATTGCAAATCATATTAGCAGACCATTTTATGGAATTCAAGCAAAAGGATACATGACTTCAAGGGAACCATTAAAGGATATTGAAAGCATGGCATCATATTATGTTGAAATAATTGAGGCTGTTCAACCGACTGGACCATATGATTTAGGCGGATTATCAATGGGAGGTATACTTGCATATGAGGTATGCCGGCAATTACAACAGAGAGGACATACAGTAAACTCAATTGTAATGCTAGAAGCGCTTTATGTAGATGAAGAAATGCGATCAGAATGGAATAAAATGTCAATTAAGGATATTAAAAAAGATCAGATATTTAGAGCTGGTAACTTATTGTTGGCTTTTTCAAGCAACAAACATTTAGATTTGGTTACAGATTCAGAAATCAATGTGTACGTGGATGATAAAGAATTTTTGGATCAATTTTCGAATATTTTGCAACAAAGAGGAATGAATAAATCAATTAATCAAATAAAAAAAATGCTAACTGATTTTCAAAAGGTGTTACATTCGCTAGACGTAAGTACAACTCTCTATAAAGCCCACGGATTAGAACAATCTGAGGAAGTACAATGTATCTATTTTTGTAATCCGTCAGGTACTCTATTCGGAGATAATGAAGAATACTTTAGGTTAGTAGAAAAGGGGCGTACATATGATTTTAGGTATTTTGCTGAAATGTGGAAAAAGAAAATGCCAAAATTTAAGATAATAGAATTAAATAATTCAAGCCATATGACTATTTTAACAGAGGAGGAACCCCAAAATAAGATTATAGATATTTGCAAAAATTTATATAATATTTAAATAATTTATAGAAAGGACAAGAGGAGAGAATCCTCAATGGTAAAAAAATGAAAACATATGTATTTCCAGGACAAGGATCACAACACATTGGTATGGGAAAGGACTTATTTGATGATTTTCCGGAGTTAGTAGAAAAAGCTGATAATATTTTAGGATATTCCATAAAAGAATTATGCCTAGAAGATCAAGATAATAAACTTACCTCCACACAATATACACAACCAGCGTTATACATAGTCAATGCCTTAACTTACTATGACAAGTTAAGGAAAGGATTATCTAAGCCAGATTTTGTTGCTGGGCATAGTTTAGGAGAGTATAATGCAATTTTAGCTAGTGATGGTTTTGATTTTGAAACCGGATTAAAATTAGTAAAAAAGAGAGGAGAATTAATGGGAAATGTTGATAGTGGTTCTATGGCAGCAGTTATTGGGATAACCCAAAATGAAATTAAAGATATTATTGAGTCTATGCAACTAAACTCAATTGATATTGCTAATATTAATTCTAAAAATCAAACTGTAATTTCAGGTCCACAAAAGGATATTGAAAAATCTAAAGATTATTTTGAAAATATGGGCGCTAGAGTTGTTAAATTAAACGTTAGTGCTGCATTTCATTCTAGATACATGCGAGACGTTAGCGATGAATATAGTTTGTGGATTAAACAACATAAGTTTTCTCCATTAAACATACCAGTAATATCAAATATTACGGCTAAGCCATATACAAACGATAAACTCCTAGAAAATTTATCAAAACAACTATACTATCCTGTCCGCTGGTTAGAATCAATAGAATATTTACTTAAACAAGATGCTGAAATGGAGTTTGTAGAAATTGGTCCGGGGAGAGTATTGACCAATTTGATCAGCAATATAAGAAAAAATCATAACTTCACGATAAAAAGTAATAACTTTGATAAAATTTCTGATTATGTTGAGGAATGGAATAAAAGATTTCCTATTGGTTCTAAATTTACATGTGAAGGCTACAAGGATATACTAATATCTAGATCAAAAGCAGTAGTTTTATTTGGACACAGAGGCGCCGTTTATATGAAAGGATATAATGGTTACTTTGATATAGAAGAAATAGAATATACATTTTAATTTCCGATAATATAACAGTCCACATCTATACAAGAATATAGACTATAAATGTTAGACTCTAATAAGGGGTTCATTAAATTAAGGTTTTAGTGTAATTTTAAAAGAATGTAAAAAGAAAGCGTCACCAATCTTTCGTAAAAGGTAAGTGGCGCTTATTAAAAGTAACTGTCAAATATTCCTGCGAATTTTCTCGCTCTAGGTTTTTTCCTATAATTGTAGTCGATAGATATTTAGACTATTGCACTACAATTATGGAGGATAGGTTATGGCAGGTACTCGCAAAGCCAGTGTTCCGATGGCAGAACAGATCAGGCTTATCAATGAATGCCGCAAGAGCGGCATGACAGATGCTGACTGGTGCTGTGAAAACGACATTGCAGTAAGCACCTTTTACAACTGGGTCAGCCGCTGTCGTAAATCGGCAGCGGATCAGATCCCACCACCGATTTACGGTCATCTTGAGGTTCCCCGCCCCAAACAGGACGTGGTTTCCATTGACATTGTTCCAGAACCGCATACAGCATCACAGATGAAAACCCCTTACCTTGACAATTCACATACGATTGAAGTTGCCATGAAGGATATCGCAGTCCGCATCAGCGATGTTGCAGATCCGGTCCTGCTCACCAGGACATTCCGCTTGCTTCAGGAGCTTTCATGTTAGGCGATATCTCCAGACTTGAGAAGATCTATATTGTCTGCGGCTTATGCATACAATATTTTTATCCTTATCTTTTCGATAAATCCATAATTATCGCTGTTTTTCTACTAAAAAATGAGGATAAAAAACTTATCTTATTTCATAGATACGTGCAAGTTCATCTTCATTTCTTTCCCATTCAGGTGTTTCATCAGGATTTTAAGCAGCCACCGAAAGATAACTCATTTGTCATATGATTAAGTGAATGGATATCCTCTACTTCCCATTTTCAATCTTATCCTCATATCTTTTTCAAAAAAAGATATGAGAAATATAAGGTTTTTTCAAAAGATGAGGATAAAAATATCGTATATATAAACCGCAGCACAAGTAAACGTGCTTAAATCCGGAAGCATCATTCAGCATGACGTATGATTTCCAACATTCGGGATACCAGTTCTGATGAAGAATTTTCGTTCACACAGAACTCGATCTCATTTATTTTAATGATCATCGGGGTTTGAAAGGAAGAAGTTTCTTTTTCAGCTGTTTTTGCCTGTGTCTGTTCTGGTGTCAGAGCAGGAAGTTCCACAAAACCAGCTTGTTTTAAAGCTGCTTCTTTTACTTTACGCAGCCAATAATAGTAGGCATCTCTGGATAATCCGTGCTGTTCACAATAAAGATCAACTTTCTGCCGCTGGCTTTACATTCTTTGATAATTGTAGCCCATTCATTCAATCGAAGTTGTCTGGTGGCCAAGTTGGTGTTCATAATCAATGCCCCCTGTAGTGTTTTTCGCGAAAAGTATGAAACACACTTTTTACGCTCTACACACTATTATCTCAGAAGTTAGAGATGGCAGGAAGTTGACGGGTTATTTACCATTTACAAGTCATCAAAGGATGACCACTATCATTCAGAGATGATATATACAAAACAAGGGTGAAAAGCTTACTTCAACTTTTCACCCAATCTTATTAATAGAAGAAACTCATTAACAGACTTTTCGTCTATTTTCCGTGGTTATATATCAACTTCTCATTACCCAATGTTGAAATGAGATTTTATTAAAGCTTAAATTATTAATTATTAAGATATCTACCTATTTTCGAGTTTGGGTTTTTAGATAATTCAAGTGGAGAACCAGCAGCAATTATATTACCACCTTTTGCGCCACCCTCTGGTCCCAATTCAATAATCCAGTCGCAAGATCTTAATACATTTATGTTGTGCTCTACAATTAAAACGGAATTTCCTTTTAAGACTAAATCATTTAGCAATTTTATTAATTTATCCGTATCATATAAACTTAATCCTGTAGTTGGTTCATCCATAACATATAAAGTATTACCACGTCTGTTTTTTGCAATTTCTTTGGCTAATTTTAGTCGTTGGGCTTCTCCACCACTTAGCGTCGAAGTGGGTTGGCCTAGTTTTATATAACCCATACCAATTTCTTTCATGATTTTAAGGGAGTGCGTTATTGATTCAATATCTTCAAATAATTCAAGCGCCTCAGAAATTTGCAAGTTGAGAATTTCTGAAATATTTTTCCCTTTATATGTGACTTGCAAAGCTTTAGAATTATATCGTTGTCCTTTACATACATCACAAGTGGTATAAGTTTTGATATTATTTCCTAAAGAAATTGCTTTCCTTCCACTTCCGCCACATTCAGGACATGCTCCTTCGGAATTAAAAGAAAAATGCCCTGCGTTAAGACCGAGTTCTTTAGCAAGCTCTTGTTGAGAAAAAATAGTTCGAATTTTGTCCCATATCTTTAAATAGGTCACAGGACTAGAATTTATATTTCTACCGATAGGAGCTTGAGAAACTTCTGAAAACCCAGAAATATTGTTGAGTCCCGAGAGTTTTTCAGCTACAGTTGATACAAAAGAAAATTCGTTTTCGTTATTATCAAGCATGTTTAAAGAAGGCGTATTAAAATAATTTCTTAACATTGGCATTAATGTGGAAGATACAAGAGAACTTTTGCCACTTCCAGATACCCCTGCCACACCCACCATTACACATAGTGGAAAAGAAACCGTAATATCTTTAAGATTGTTAGTTTTTGCATGATATAACGAAATCCATGGTATTGATGAATCTTCGCGTATGCCTGTTTTTAATGTGCGTTTCATTATTTTATCCATACCGGAAAGATATCGACCAGTTAAAGATTTAGTACAAGATAGTAATCCTTCATAATTTCCCTCATATACAACTTGTCCTCCAGCTATGCCTGCATTAGGTCCTATATCAACGATATGTTCTCCAATCTTGATAATTTTTGGGTCATGTTCAACAATTATTACTGTATTTCCCAAACTTTTAAGTTGCCTTATAGATTTTAATAGTTCTTCTTTCTCAAGTTCATGAAGACCAGAGGAGGGTTCATCTAATATGTATATAAGCGAATCCAGATGTGTTTCTAAATGCATGTTTAAGAAAATTCTTTGAATTTCTCCACCACTCAAAGATGAGATTTCTCGATAAAGTGTAAGATGGCCTAGATGAGAGTCTATTAATGAATTCACTTTTTTTATAATAGTTGTAATTAAACTAAATCCAGATTTGCTAAAAATGTTTTTTGTTAATGCATTTTCTAAAAATCTTTTTAGTTCATCTAAAGTCATCTTACCTAATTCGCCAATATGTTTTCCGCAAATTAATACATTTTGTGCAGCGTTGCTCAATCGATAGCCATTACACTCATCACAAATTACAGGTTGATATAGATCATCTACAAATTCTCCTTTTTTCTTTCGGGCTCGTAAAATTCTTGAAAGGCAAAAACTTTGATTATTCGCAGAACTATTATTTGTAAAATGACCATGTTCAATTTCTTTTTTTATTGAATCCGGTACGATAGCATATGGCATATCCATATATTCAGAAAGATTACGATCTAATACTCTTTCAACACCAGGAGTAACTCCAGCATTTCGAAATACTTCTCGCACGGTAATCTTACTATTGGGTACTAGTTTGTCTACATTTACTTTAAAATATGACCCTTTTCCATAACATTTTTTACACATACCATTTGGACTATTATACGAGAAAATGCTAATATCAATTGGCTCTAATCGATGACCGCATTTTGGACATGTATTGGTTCCTGTTATAGCAGTCTTACAATTAGGACAAAATCTGTCACCATTTATATGATATAATATCGCTAACTGATTTAAAATCCTGGTCCTTGATCCAACTGTTGAACGTGGATTGCTTTGTCGTACTATGCTCTGCTTTACAGCGATTGTAGGACTAATACCGCTAATACTATCAAATTTTTTTTCATCTTCAATTCCAGGGAAAATACCAAGTGACTGAAGATATTGTTTGCGTCCCTCTTCAAATATTATATCGAACATTAAACTTGATTTACCAGAACCACTAACGCCAGTAGCTATTGTTATTTTATTTTTTGGAATACTAATATCAAAATTCTTTAAATTATGAATACATGCATTTTTAATTATAATATTTTCCATTTACAATCTCCTATGATTATTTCGTATATAATACTAAGTTTAAGAAATGATTATTTTGCAAAATTGATAACCATATATTTACATATATGGTTATCAATTTTAATTACTTAAGTACTGATTTAAATTTTAATTTTTTTAATTCCTTTTTAAGGGATACAAATGCAAATGGAGCCGAGAATATATTACCTATTACAATACAAATAAATAAGCCATAAATAGAGCCATTGAAAATATATTGAGAAACTAATGCAGATATTAAAATGATTGCCACTCGTAAATATAGAATAAGGACTCCCCAAATAGGTTTACCAGTCGCTTGAAAAAATGCGGATATTACCCAAGATATTGCTACAAAACATGTGGAAATTGCTGTAATTAATACCTGCTGAGAAGATAAGCTTATTACAGACTCAATATCAGTAAAAAAGTGAAAAATCCATCTAGACATTATCATATAAATAATTGCTAAAACAAAGCATAAACTAAAAACAAATTTCAAATTGATTTTCATAGCATGTTTAATTCTATCGAGATTCTTGCGTCCAAAATTTTGAGATATTAAAACGACAGTTGCACTTGAAATTGCGATAACTGGAATAATGAGAATTTGATCTATTCTTCCAACTAAAGTCCAGGAATTCATGTAATCTAAAGAATAATTTGTAGTTATAATTTTGTTATAAACACCTGAAATAATATACATAGAAACTGTCATTAAAAGCTGAGGGAGTCCAATATATAAAATTTGATATATTACGGACTTATCTATATAAGAAAGTTTAAAATTTATAGAAATAGATGATTTACCTTTTATTGCATAAACAGATACATATACAAATGAAAAGAATAAGGATACCGAAGTACCTAATCCTGCACCAAAAACCCCTAATTTACACACAAACATAAAAATGGGATCAAGTGCAAAATTTAATATAGTCATAATCATGAATCCTTTTGTAGTAACGGATGCAAGACCTTGACCTACTAAAACACCACCAATAATTTGTGATAATACCATAAAAACTATGCCGGGAGCAATACCGTATAAATATTCAAGGGCATATTTGGAAGCTTCAGCACTTAAGTTAGATCCTGATAAAAAGTTAATGATTTGCGGACCACATGCATAGCAAACAATGAGAACAGGTATTGAAATAACTAGCCCTAAGAATAAACCATTTGCGCCAAGACTTTTGCATTTTTCAACTTTTCCTTCTCCAAGTAATCGTCCTGTAATGGCACTTAATCCTGTTGCAAGTCCGGCGGCAATTGCTTCAAAAGATAATTCTAAAGGATAAAGTAGCCCAGTTCCTGATAATGGCGCTGAAGAGTGTGGATTAATTAGTGAAATAAAATAGGTATCTCCCAATAGATAAATATAATTCACAAAGTAACTTATGACTATAGGGAGCGCTAGAAAAATAATTGCAGAAATAATAGGACCTTCAAATATTTTTGAAGCAATAGAGTTGTTTTTTTGTTTTTTCATTTTTGTTTTCCTCTTCTTTCATTTTGATTTTGTGGATATAATAACACAATGAATTTTAATTGAAAAGTACTAATTTTAAATGTTTTAAAATATATATAATTGTGCAAATAGACGAATAGTGGTAAAATTATCTTGTTACAAAAAGTGATCAAATTAAAAAAAGGAGTAGTGGTATATGGAAAATAATAATATTTATATAGATATAATAGATATTACTGGAAAAAATGCGTATGGCCATTCGATAAGAGGTTATGGAGTAGTTTGTGTATATATCAACACAATGGAATCTATTGATAAATTTCAGAATATTCATAATAAATATTTAACAGCTAACGAAAAAAAGTATTTGGAAAGCAATAAATTTTATCGCAGAAAAGAAAGTTTTCTTCTTGGGAGACTAAGCGCAAAATATGCTTATGATAAATTTATCAGTTTGCATACCAACAATAGCAAATTGGATTTTCAAAATATATGTGTCGAGGCATCTAGTACAGGTAAGCCAATTCTAAAATATATGTCACATAATGGTAATTGTCAAATTACAATTACTCACTCACAAAATATTGGAATTTCGTTTGTCTATGATGAATATTTTTCGTTTGGAATAGATTTAGAGTTTTGCAACTTAAATAGTATTAATAGTGCTAATGAGATGCTTAATACAGTAGAAAACTATATAATAGATCAATATGATAATGATAGATTAAGTTTGCTTTTATGGTCAGCAAAAGAATCTATAGGAAAATATCTAGGTATTGGATTAAGTGTTGAATACTCAATTTTTGAAGTTTGCACAATTTCTAGAAAAGGAGAAATCTATTGTATTACTTTTAAGAATTTCTCTAGACATAAAGTGATTGGAATTTGTAAAAATAATTTTGTTTTATCAATTGCTTATTATGACGGAATTGATCAAACATCAATCGAACATAAATTACTAAAAATTGCAAACTTTATTACAAACAAATATTACACACAAGAGGCCTATAAAAACTAAGAAATATATAAGAATATTATTAATATAAGAAGTTGTGGATGAGGCATAAGGAGTAAAATACCAATATTTAAATAGGCGAGAGATTTTTAAAATTTCTCGCCTATTTCTATCTTAAAGAATATAAAGATGGATTCTGTTATGATTGAACAAGACTTCTATTCAGAACAGATTTTTTATCATATATAAATACATAAATTAAATATTATAGGGCGTGACATATGGAATAGTTATCCTATCATAGGAGATGCCCAGATAATGACTCCATGTGATTGATTTATTCTTGAGTGTGCGGTTGGAGAAATTGTTATCTTAGAAATTGCTAATATCTGTTTTGTGTCGTTTATTGGGGGGATGGAGCTTCACAAATTATCAGCAGATATTTGTATAGTCAATCTGATTTGAAAAGCTTTGGATATGTATATAAATTTGATGTAGTGATTTACTTATTAGTATGCCTGTCTACATTGGCAGTTTGTGCATTTATATCTTATCGGATAGTAAAAAAATCCTCTAGTCAAAATATCATTGAGGACATGAACTATATTGAATAATTGGAGATTAATATTACAACTTTTGCGATTATATAGTTACTAATTAGTATTTTTTTCGGAGGCGAAAGAGTATGAACGTTGTCGAAATAAGGAACTTAAGTAAGAAATATTCAAACAGTAGGAATATTGAAGTTATGACTTTAAGACATGTGAACTTGAATATAGAAAAAGGAAGATTTGTTGCAATTGTAGGGCCAAGCGGAAGCGGTAAAAGCACTTTGCTGCATTTGATTGGTGGTTTGGATATGGCTACAGAAGGAAGTATAAAAATAGATGGATTAGATATTATGAAGTTTTCAGAAAACGAAATGTCAGAATTTCATCGAAAAAAAATTGGCTTTGTTTTCCCAAAATTCAATTTGCTTCCTATGCTGAATGTAAGAGAGAATATAGTTTTGCCTCTTACTCTTGGGGGTGAAACTGTAGATGATGAATATATTGATGAATTGATACGGTTTCTTGGGCTGAAACAGAGAGAAAAGCATTTGCCAGGAGAATTATCAGGCGGGCAGCAGCAAAGGGTAAGTATCGGGCGGGCATTGGCTACGAAAGCAGAGATATTACTTGCCGATGAACCTACAGGAAATGAAGTGTTGATTAATAAAATCCGTCAGAACTCTAATTTCTCGATTTTTTTTGTTTCCAAAGCTAATTTAGAGGAGAAGCAAAAGCGAGAGGCGGTTTATGCATTTGAAAGTGGTGCAGATGATTATTTTGGTTTTCCGTTAGTTATAGAAAAAATAGTTATAAGATTAAGGGCGTTAATTAGAATGCAAGAGCGTATTCATGAGAAAATAAATATCTGGCATTTTCAAGGGTTGAAAATTATTTTGGAAAGTAGGTAAGTTTTTTGTGGAGGGACAGAAATAGTATTAACAAAAATAGAATTTGACATCATATGTTTTCTGGCACAACAAAATGGTCGGGTGGTTACCTATAAAGAACTATACGAAGCTGTTTGGAATAGAGAATATCTTCAGGATGATGGAAATATTATGGCACACATACACCGGATTCGCCAGAAGATAGAAAGAGATATAAAAAAACCGGAATATATACAGAATGTGTATGGTGTCGGATACCGCTTTGGGGAATTTCCTCAATAGGTCTCTTAGAATACTGTTCAAAGATGGTGGACAAATGGATGGCTTTGGCTTATCCATCTATAACATTTCGTATTTCAATACACACTAAATTGTATGAATACATATTGACTGCCACTATATGTTGTGTTACTATAAAAATGAAATTTGTATTTGTATTCATCAAAAGATGGATAGTGTATTTTGGTTTCGGAAAAGTCCGGAAGTGAATTATGAGGAATTTAAGATTCCTGTCTGTCACAAGAAATATAAGTGAGGCATTTAGAATGAAGAAATTCTAAGTGCCTTTTTTGTGTTTTGTATGCGGTTAGGATGAAGACAAGTACAGATGAAAGAAAAGGATAAGGAGGTGTAAAGAAAAATTGAAAGAAAGGAGGATACGAATAAAGTGAATACGAATAAAATACGATACCAGTGACAAAGCGTTTAGAAAGAAGTTTCTAAGCGCTTTTTTAACAGGAAATGAAGGAGGATATGCATGAACAAATCAATTATGATGGGAAGACTGGTAAGAGATCCGGAGATTAATTACACAACAAAGAAAGATGGGGATGAATTTGTTGTAGCAAACTTCCGTATTGCCGTAGATAGAAAATACAGTGACGAAACCGATTTTTTCCCATGTACGGCATTCGGCTGGCTGGCAGAATTCGTAGAAAAGTATCTGTATCAGGGCATTAAAATCGTAATCACCGGAAGAATGGAAAACAATAATTACACCAACAAGGATGGGGATAAAGTTTACGGTGTAAGACTCTGCTGTGATGAGATTGAATTTGCCGAAAGTAAGAACAGTCAGGACGATGATGAAGATGATTCCAAAAACAGGAGCAGAAGTAATAAGAGCAGACAGAGTTCATCAAGAGGAAGGAAGAGTTCAGGAAGCCAGCGCTCATCAAAAAGCAGTTCGGGGAGATCAGGCAGAAATTCCAATTATTCTTCCGGAAAGAGCAGCCGCAGTAGTAGCCAAAGAGGTCGGTCATCCAGAAATGATGATGTGGATGAGCAGTTTGATGATATGGATTACGAAGAATTTGATTAAAGCATCCTGGGGGATTTCCCCCGGGAAGAAAGAGGTAGTTTATGGAAAAGCTAAAGAGGTTGGCAGAAAAATATAAATGGCTTTGTATTCTTACAGGTGGGATTGGATTTTTTCTATCCCCTTTTTTATGGCCGTTTTTTCTTATGATTATTTTCCAGTCTTTAAGTCTTGCGGCGCCCATCATAGTAGCAGCGTTTATTATAAAAACTGTACGGGAGGAAAAAAAAGATGAACAGAAGAGTAACAATGGAAGTAACCAGACCGAAAGCACAGATTTTGATACCTCAAAAGATGTATCAGACAGGAGAGATTCAGCGTATCAGAAAGATGAGAAGGCAGATTTATCGGAAAGATACCAAAAAGAAGGAATGCAGCCGCTAAAGGAACCTAGTATACAGCATGAGAAAAGTGAGGAGGAATGCAAGGCGGTTGTCTGGTATCAGATGGAGGGGCAGGAAAGAATCCAGAACCTGAAGGCAAAATTAGAAAAAACAGGTATCTGGAGATTTTCCATCACTCCGGAAGGTGTCTGCTGTGTGCCGGAAGGAAAATATTTTCGAAGAGTGGGGATGTTGCGGGCATTCCCGGCTCACGAGACAAAGATATTAATCCAGTACTTACATAAAGATCATATCCATGCTGTAAAAAAAGGAAAATATCTATGGTTATCGTGGGGAAAGGAGCGTAAGTAAATGATACATGCAAAATCCATTGAACGAATATTTTATAATGCCGGGAATGGTTATACTGTTGCCGCTTACCAAACAGAAGAGGAATTACCGAAAAAAATTGTCCGTTCTCATCCGGGAAACACCGGATATTTTCAGGCAGTTGGGATTGAACTTCCGACCGGTGACGGTGTAGAGGTTGAACTGGACGGTGACTGGAAAGAGACAAAGTATGGCATGCAATTGGACGTTTCATCGTTTCGCATCTGTATTCCCGAAACAACGGAGGGAATCAAAGCTTATCTTGCATCTGACATGATCAAGGGGATTGGCCCGGTAACAGCGGAACGCATTGTTGAGAAATTTGGAAAGAAAACATTGTACATTATGGAAAATGTGCCAGAGAAGCTGCTGGAGGTTTCAGGGATTACCGAGAGCAGGCTGGAAACAATCATGGAGGGGTATCAGAAGAGCCGGCAGTTGAGAGAATTGATGGTTTATCTGGCGCCTTTTGGTGTGACCTCGAACAAGTTAATGCGGATACAGGAGCATTTTGGAAACAATGCTTATCCAATTATTAAGAAAAATCCGTTCCGATTGTGTGAAATCAAAGGATTTGGTTTTTTGACGGTAGATCCGATTGCCAGAAAAGCGAAAAACTTTAAAGCAGATAATCCGGAACGCATCAAAGCAGCAATTTTGTATGTGCTTCAGCGTGCCGCTGATGAGGAAGGACATCTGTTTTTGAAAAGTGAAGAAATTGTAGAACGGTCTGCCGAGCTTTTAAATCATGCAAAAGACAGACAGAAAGTTTCGGAACGTATAATTAAGGATATTGGGAATGAAATGATACGTAAGGATCAGACATTGATTGGAAATGGTGGTGGAATCTATACCAAACGAAATTTTGAAGTGGAAATGGGAGCTGCGGCAGAGTTGATGCGGCTTTTAAAGCGAAAGAGGAAGAAAGTGGATATAGAGCCTCTTCTGCAGCAGATTACAGCCGAAGAAGGAATTACATTAAGTAAAACACAGGAGCAGGCAGTACGCCAAGTGTTCCAGTATCCGGTATCTATCATCACCGGAGGGCCGGGAACCGGAAAGACAACTTTGATTCGCATTATCATCCGAATTCAGGAAAAATTAAACAAAGATTCTTTAATTTTGCTTTGTGCGCCGACCGGGCGTGCAAGAAGGCGTATGTATGAAAAAACTGGATTTCCGGCAATGACCATGCAGAAAGCAGTGGGGATTCCTTCAGAGAATGAGGACGAGGAGGAATCGTGGCATGCCGGTAAACTGGAAGATGATTTTATCATAGCAGACGAGTTTGGCATGTGTGATATGTATCTGGCAGACCGATTTTTCTCAGCCATAAAAAAGGATGCAACCCTTGTTATGATAGGAGACAAAGATCAGCTTGGCAGCGTGGGACCAGGAAATGTATTTCATGAGATGATCATTTCAGGGATGATTCCGACTACCATTCTCGATTCCTGTTTTCGTCAAGAGGAAGGAAGTACGATCGTGGAAAATGCAGTACGCATCAATCGGAAGCAGACAAAGCTCATATATGATGATACCTTTGAATTCTATTCAGCGAATGCGCCGGAAGATGCTTCAGAGATCATACGTGATTTGTATGAGGATTACTGGAAAACACATGGGAAACAGACTGATGATATACAGGTACTTTCACCATTGAAAAAGAATACTGCGGCAGGTTCCGACGCACTCAATGAGATGTTGCGGGAAGTGGTTAATCCAAAACGGCGTGGACGGAAAGAAATAAAGAACGGAGGACGTCTTTACCGAGAGGGAGATAAGGTCATGCAGACAGAAAACAGAGATGATATTTCAAACGGTGATCTTGGCGAAGTTGTGAGCATTTTTAAGAAGGAGGGAAAGACGGTGATGCGCGTAGACTTTGGAGATGATCGGCTTGTGGAATTCTCTGATGATGATTACTGGCCGCTGGTTCATGGGTATGCAATGTCGGTGCATAAATCTCAAGGAAATGAGTGCCCTGTTGTTATAATCCCTATGCTGGGGTGCTTTTGGCGCATGTTACAGAGAAATATTTTTTACACTGGAATCACACGTGCAACAAAAAAGGTGATTATTGTAGGAAGTAAACGGGCAGTTGCTCAAGCTATCCGAAATAATACAACGGCTAAACGTAATACACTTTTCGGAATGCGTTTAAAACAGGTAGGAAAAGAATTATTGAATGCATATGAACAGCGTAGTGCATAAATCATAAAAATTATTATAAAATAAAAGTGAGCGGTTCATCATTACGATGAATCGCTTTTCTTAATAATATGGAAGGAGAAGCTTATGTATTTTACAAAAATGAGCGAAGAGTATTTTCCGGCTGTTATTGATTTAGAAAAACAATCTTATCCTGAAGAAATGCGCATGGGAATGGAAGGTTTGAAAGAGGAAGCAACGCAGCCGGAGTTTTTTTATTATTCAGTAGCAGGTTTTTCTAAAGGAGAACTTGTGTGTTACATTGTTGCATATATTCCTCAGATTTATGCCGAGTATCACTCAAAGCAGATTTATATAGCTGATGTAAATTGCCCGAATTTTCAATATTTACCAAGATTATTGTTATTCTTTTTCCAGCAATGCGAAAAATGGAACCGTAATAAGAAGCTTTTTCATGCAGAAATGAGAAGTACATCCTACCATCTTTTGGATAGTCTTTATAAATGCAAAAAAAGGGGGATAAAAATTATAGAAGATCATATTTTGCATAAATATTACGATAATGGAGAAGATGCTCATCATGTGATTTTTAGCGTCGATTTAGAAATATTAGAAGAAAGCAATTGGAAATATGGTTTTTGGAGACAGATTGATGAGATGCCTATTGGAGAAAGCGCTTATATATCGTCAGTGCTGAAATTTTTGAAGAAACCGATACAGGATGGTGTTGATTTTCACAAAAAGAATCATATGAAATTTATAATGCGTAATATGATTGAAAAATGGATAGATTACTATAGTATGTTCGGAGAAACGATCCCTATAACATCTGACTATTTTTTATATAACAGGATCCCGGAAGAAGCGAAGGACATGGATAATCATGAGATTATACATAAGTTTTTTCAAAAAGCATTGGATCGTTATCAGTTATTTGGATACCAAGAAAAGAAAGATATGAGAGATAATGAAAAAGGATATTGTTATGATGACTATAGAAAATGCCTTAAAATATACAATAAAGGCAAAATCTATAACACATCCTATCGAAATTCGTTATCAGGCTATCGCTGGCTGGAACGTACCTCCAGAGAATTTGGAGAACAGTATTTTCGAAAATATAAACGCACATATTATGTAAGTTATTTTAATAAATTTGGTTTATATCATCCCATGTATCCGGTCCCGTATATAACAAAAAATTTATATTTGTTCTATTTGGACAGAATGCTTATTATTGATAAATATTTAAAAGAATTAAATGAATTGTGTGAGAATGAAAATGAACAGTTTATTTCCATGTGTGAGACAATTTATCATATAGTATCAAAAAAATATGCATCCGGGTGTATTGAAAATATCGTCAAACGAAGAAACAAAGAAGAGGGGAATTATTTCCATGACTGGAATCTGATTGTACAAACATTATTTGATGGGAAAATGCTTCTTACAACTGGTGCAATGAAAGCTATTTTAACAAAATCATATAATCAAGCTTTAAATACATCAAAAGTTATAGAAGGCGTATGCCGGTACCTTAGAATAGAAAAGGAATTACAATTGCAGCCTAGTCAAAAAAGAGCACGTAAAAGATTGAGCAGTCTTATTAGAAAAAATAAAGATTGTAATGATTATCTGATGGAATTAAAAGAACATGTAATGGAAGCATATAGTAAAAAACTGAATTTTTCAGAAATGGCAAAAGAGATGGTGACAGATTATATGCAGCGCATACAGACGTATTGTCCAAATGTTGTATTATATGATTTGTTTCGTGAATATGGAGATCATAACCTGTCAAAATTCATACGTGGAAAATATCCCTGTTTGTTTAAAGCGCAGGAAATCCGTCTGTCTTATGAGGGATTATCATCCTTTGTGAAAACATTGTTGAAAAAGCAAACAAGACAGGCAAAACATATTTATCGCAGGCTGAAAAAGGAAAACCTATTGCATACAGTTTTAGAAGAAAAACTGACGCCGGTTCAGTATCGTGAAGTGCTGGAAATTATGAAATTCCATAATGTAGAAAATCTTCCGGATGAATTAAAGAAACTATGTAACTTTAAGGTGTTAGTAGAAGCAAAAGGTTCCCCGGAATATCTGACAGCGGGTGATGCAACGGTGTGCTGCATGAGCTATGGCAGTATCAAGGCAAAACAGTATGCACTGGAAAGAGGATTTGGAATTGTAAATGTTTATTATAAGAACAGAGTGATTGCCAATTCTGTGATATGGATCAATGAACCTTATAATTGTCTGGTGTTGGACAATATTGAAGTACATCCAAATTATACGGTTTATAATCAAATTTTAAAAATTTGTTTTCGCACTGCTGCAGAACAGCTTATGAAACAATATCAGGTAGGATGGGTTGTACAAGGTACCTGCTATAATGATCTTATATTGTACAATGATGAGCAGATTGAAATTAGATTTCCAATGATGAAGCCGAAAGAAGTACAGTTGAAAACATTTTACTCAGATGCGGTCAAGTGCAAACTTGTTTGTGAAAAAGAACCGAATACGGGGATTAACTCTTTGGTGTCGAATACTTATCTTTCAGCAGCATAAACGTGTTAGACATTAGAAAAAGAGAGTCTCTCTTTTTCTTGACACTAAGAATGGACAATGCTAAGATAAGGTTGTAATTATTATTTTACACATCTATGATGTGTCCTGTAACTTTAGTTCCATCGGCATTTAGGATGGAAGTATTTTAATTTCAGAGAATTCTGCATAAATTTCAAATTTAAAATGACAGGCAAAGTATGAAAAGAAAGAATCATGCTTTGCCTTTTTTATTTGCGAAAAAGGAGGATAAAGAAAACGCATGGTCAAGAATGCCGATGCTCATTTGGAATATGCAGAAAAGAACGAAAGGAGGAATATTTTTTATGGCGGCATTATATGAAACATGGACATTTCAGGAGGAATTACCGGATTTATTTCAGAAATTGATTCATGACCTGGGAAGAACCAAAACGAGTACAAAAGTTTCGGACTGCTCACAATATAATTCACTTCGGGCAAAATCTGCCACATTGCATGCGCCCACATTACGTGCAATTTTATGGCTGTCGGGGGTATTTGCAGGTGCAGAGACGGAAGGTGCGCTCGGCAGACAGTTCGGTGAGGGCAATACAACAAATTATTATTGTATGGAATGTAAAAATGGCGAGAGCCATTATGCTCTGATTTATAACTGGAGAAATGGAAAGTTTAAAGGCTGTGTACAAAAAGCGGATACGGTGTCGGTTTTACCATCCATACAGGAGGAACAGAATATAGCAGAACGGTACATTGCACTGCTTGCGTTTGCCAGCACGTGTTATGGCACAGAATTGTATGATATGGAATTCACGCAGCATTTTGAAAAAATAATGCAAATTCTGGATATGAATGAAGAAATAGATGAAGAGGAGTTTCTGTCCAGTGCGTATATTTGTTGTGACAATTTGTACCGGCGGGTGGAATCCTGTCTTCCATTAGAAGATGGCGGAATACCGATAGGGGAGCCACAGTTTACAAATTGTGAGTTTATTGAGTCTTATCGGTTGAAATCCGGTTTATATGGTGCAAACCAGACAGAGGTAGGGGTGTTTCAACTGCTGACAGCAAAAAGACAGCTTACAGAATCAACAATCGGGGAACTGAAAGCGTTTTATTATCAGGGGAAGGAAGTTGAGGAAAAGTATCAGGCCTTGATTCCAAAGTTACCGGATGATTACAAAGTGAATACGGCTACACAAGAAATTCTTTCCATGATTGTAAATACTCCTTCCCGGCTTTTTATGATGGAAGGGGATTCTGGTTCAGGGAAAACAACAGACACAAAGATTATTGCACAGCTGCTTGGGTATCCTCGGTTTGTATTTACATGCGGACCGGGAACGGAAGAGGTGAGCCTTATGGTATCTCTTGTTCCAAACGTAGATACGACTGCAAAGATATCAGAAAGTGAATTGCCGACATATGAAGATTTTCAGATAGATCCCGCTTCTGCTTTGGCAGTGTTGACAGGGAACTACCAGATGGAAATTGATGAAGCAACCGCATTTCGTGAAATATTGAATGCAGCAGTTCAGCAGGGATATAAACAGGCGAAAATGGAAAAGGACTTCGTGAAAACAGAATCTACAATCATTCAGGCCTGCCGGATGCCGGCGGTAATAGAAATTCAGGAAGTTGCTATGATTGAAAAGCCGGGAACCCTTACTCGACTGAATGCTCTATTTGATGACGACGCAAAAACAGACCTACTGAATGGCGAAGTAATAGAAAGACACCCGGATACGGTGGTGATCATGACAACAAACATGGATTATATCGGATGCCAGATGTTCAATGAATCAGTATTGTCAAGAATGCATCTGGTACAGCACCGGAAAGAATTGAGTGTGGAAGAAATGGCGGAACGTGCCATTTTCAAAACAGGCTGCAAGGAAAAAGAGCTGATTTACCAGATGGCAGCAGCCATCAGTAAAATCAAGAAATATCTGAGGGATAAGCAGATACGCGGCGGTGTATGCGGATATCGGGAACTGGAAAACTGGGTGTGGAATTATATGACATCAAAAGATGTTTTGGAAGCAGCAGTAAATGCTGTAATTAGTAAAGTTTCTCCATTTCCAGAAGAAAGGGACACTATTTTAAGTACATTCATTGAGCCGGCTTTTGAAGAGGCGGCATAAAGGAGGACTATGAGAAATCATCAGGAATGGAAACAACGTGTGCAGGAAGAAAAAGAAAACCTGGAGGATTATGAAGTTTTTGAATCGGCGGATTACAGGACAATGTTACATTCGATTGCCTATGAAATAACGGCGGGGACTTTGAAAACGGTGAATCTTGTAAAAGAACCAAATGAACCTTATGGAGGAAGATGTTCCAGTTTACGGGTGCTACTCAATATCGCAAATCAGGTAACTATGAGTTTTCCAACGCTTGCATTAAGAAGTGATAGTATCGTTGGTATCTTGGGACATGAGTGCGGACACTGGAACTTATCAGATTTTGAACTCCGAAAAACCTATCTGGATGAAATGAGGCAAGGAAGATGGATGATACAGCTGCCGCTTCCACAAGACTGGACTGGACAGGAACAGATGATGGAAATTCAAGAATTTCTTACTGGAGATCATCCAGCTGCAAAATATATAATGACAGAGACTGCCGCATTTATCCAGAATATGATTGAAGATGTGTATATAGAAGAAATCATGTGCAGAAGGTATCCGGGAAGTATCAGGCGTGGAATTTTACAGAACCGTATGCGGAACATGGAGAGAGTTCCCAGTATGAAAGTCCAATTAAAAGAGGGATACCGAAAGATATCAGTGATGTTAAATCTGATGGCACAATATTCCCTGACAGGAACGGTAAATAACTGGGAGATGGAAACAGATATTTTACTTGATTTGCTGGAAGAGACAAAACCGGTTATTGATTCCGGAGTCAGATGTAAAGAACCATTGGGACGTCTGGAGGCGGTCAACAGACTTCTTCTGTTGATTTGGGAATTGTTGAAAACAGAGATAGAAGAGATGGAGAAAAATATAAAACAGGAAGAACAGCCCTCTGAAAAGAATGGAAACGGGCAAAAGGAAAGTGATGGAAAAGATGCCGTTTCATCTAACACAGAGCAGAAGGTTCAGGAAGAATGGGGAAAAATTAAAAGCGAACTTCCGGATTTTCTTTGTTCCAAAGAGGAAACAGGAATGAATAACACTCCGGCAGAACTCAAGAGGGAGCAGAAGGAGATGGAAATCAAGCCAATTGAAACAAAAGAACAGTTGTTACGGTGTATAGAAAAAATTGCAGAGTCCAAAGCAGAAAAAACATATAATGCAGAAATTTTAAAGGAACTTTCGCAGGAGTTATGCGGTACAGAATTTAATGGCGATCACCAAAAAGTGAAAATGATAGTGGAACGTAAGTCCCAGATAAGCCAACGGGATATCATGCGGTATGAACTATTAGAGCCACAAATCAAACAGACAGTACGGAAAATGAATGCGGTTTTGCTGCCGGCGTTCTGTCAGCAAGGGGAACGTAAGGAAAAACAATTGTTTTTTGGGACTTCCATCAATATGCAGATGCTTTATGATCCATTTCATCGTTTTTATCAGAAAAGAGAGCCTGCAAGGACATTAAATGCAGCGGTTGTAGTTTTGATGGATTTGTCAGCTTCCATGTGGGGAAGGCGCTTGGAAAAGGCAAGATGTTGTTGTCTGTGCCTGTATAAGTTCTGTATCAGCGTGGGAATTCCGATTTTGGTTTATGGACACCATACGAACGGAGAAGGGCGAACTTTACGGAAAGAACTTGTGACTTTCCATTCTCTTGCAGAATTTGAGCCGGACAGAAATGACTGTTATCGTATCGCATCTATAGATGTGGCAGGATCTAATAGAGACGGGGCAGCATTAATCTATGCAGGTGAAAAACTAGCCAGAAGACCGGAACGGACAAAGCTTTTATTTTGTATCAGTGACGGCCGCCCCAATGGTGCATTGTATTGTGGGGAAGAGGCAGAAGCAGATATTCGGAATATCAAAAAGAAACTAGAAGCAAAGGGTATTATCGTGATGGCGGCTGCAATTGGAGATGATAAGGAAACGATTGAAAGAATTTATCAGGAAGGGTATCTGAATATTTCGGATCTAGACACGCTTACGGTTATACTTGCGAGGGAAATATTAAAACGAATACGGAGATAAAAGAATGGCAGCCAAAAACAGGCTGTTTTTATTTTGGAAAGGAGGACACGAATGAATATGGCGGGAAAAATAAGAGATAAAAATGAAACTATGGATATGGATCAGCTGTTTTCCAGTGGATATATCATAGAGCTAGAAACGGGAAAATATCTGAGCGGTTATAACAAAAAAAGTATACGAAGTTCCCCGCTGGAACGGGCAATACGTTTTCGTAGCAAACAGCAGGCGGCAGAGTGTATCAGCCAGCATTTATGCTACGTTGGATTGGAAGCATGGATTTGTGAAATTTTGTGGGTACTGCTTTCGCATAAGTACGAGTTAGAGGGGTTAGCAGAATATTGGACGGGAACTGTTTTTTCAGACCAGTTTCAAAGTGCAGTTACGTTCACTACTTATAGAGAAGCAGAGAGATATCAAAAAGTACATAACCTGGAAAACACAAGCATGATAGAACAGCAGTGTTTCCGTAGAGAGCAGATGGTGATAGCAGCCTGATAAAATTTACGGATGTTTATGGATGGATAGGGGGAACCGTTTTGCGGTTCCCTTAAAAGAAAGAAGGAATGTAATGTTACAAAAATTTTTTGAAAATATTTTTGATGTGGAGCTTTACTGTCAAATGGTAGATTTGATTCTCAGATTTCAGAAAATACGAACAGAGAACAGGCATATCGAGAATTTCAGGACCATGCTCTATTTTTCAGCTGTCCTGAACAGGGCGTGGAAGAGAGATACGGTCTGCATTATCCGGGAGAGGTTTTGGAACGTCTGGAAGAAAAAATGGAGGTCAAGGTGGAACAATTACGCTCACTTGGTCTTGCGCTTGCAGAAACCAGGAAATTTCAAAATGCCGGTATGTTTGTTGGAAAGCAGAAGGCTTCATTTTGGAAAAAGTTCAGACGAATTCTTGCAAAAAACGATATTTATATGATGGGGATCCTATATCTCTGTGATGACAAGGAAAAATCAAAATTGTATCAGAAAATGTGCAATTGTCCTATTCAGGAGCTGCAGGAACTGCTTTTTATGCTGCATATGTTTGTGTATGATGATGAGTTTTGGGAGACGCGGAAACACGATTTGAACCAGCTGCTTGGAACAGAACGTAATTTCTCAGTTTATGCTTATAAAGAAGTCTATATCTGACTTACGGAAAAATTTTCATGCAAGTTGAAAAATTACCATAAATAAAGATATAGAAGTATTAAAATATCTGTTCCGGCTTCCATGCTGTTATGCAAAAGAAGGCAGTACGGCAAGGAAAAAGCTAATAGAAGCAGGATACTCGAAAAGAGAGATTATGTTTCTTAGTATGACATTGCTTTTTCAGACCGACCTTTACACAAAACTTAAAATAGATGGTATGACTGCAGAACGAATGGCGGTTGAAACATGTCTTTTATTTTTGAGTGGACAGGAAGATTATTCTCAAGAAGCGTATGAACTTTGTAGAAACCTCTTTGAAAAGTATCGTTTTTTTCCAGTGCGATTAGAAGGGGAGAACGGTATCATGGATTACCTTTATTACAGGTTGGAAGTCCAGAATATAAAAACATATCAGCTGCTATACGAATGTGACAATTATAGAGAAAGGCATAGCAATTGGTTTTTGATTGATCTTACAGATACGAAATAGCATGAACTGAAACAGATACTTACACCAGATGCTTTTGAAAACTGGGTATTGGAAACATTGCAGCAAAATACCTACACATCTGAACAGTTCAAACAGTATTTGTCAGCATACTTTTCTTTGACAGGTGAAGAGATTACAGAAATGTTCTGGAAACGAAAAAATTATACGCTTTCCTTATTGTTTCCGCAGTTTGTAGAACTGGGACATCTGGATCTTGCCATGTACGATCTAGGATATCGAAATAATAATTGCATCGGCTGTGTGAAAGGAGGAATGGGATATTGGAATAAGATCAGAATAGATTTTCCAGAAGTTTTTGAGCGTATGGCAAAACTGGAACGAGAGATTGGACATTCTTGTATCAATGGAATATTTTTAGATGAACTGGAACCAGGGAGAGGAAGAATGGAAGATGAAATTATACCAGACTGTAGTGTCATGTGTTACTTAAATGATTTATGAAAAGATATATGATTTAGGAGGAGTTTCGTTAAAATGCAACTTAATAAAATTTTTACAGTAGAAAAAGGAAAAAGAAAGGTCAGATGAAAAGTGATAGAACATCCATATTTCCCAGGGCAGCTTACACTTGTCCGGGACTATGTAGGAATGATGAGCTATTCACAAAAAGAAGACGAAAGACATGTCGAAGGATGTGTGACATTGGAGAATGCTTATTTGGTGGCATACAGATTAACATAAAAATCTTTAGGAGGTGGATTATGACTGAAGAAAAACAAGTGACATATAAACATTTGAAAAAAGGGCAGAAGATCAGCGGTATTAAATATATGAATACTTCTTCTGGTTTTACTGCCTATGTTAAAGAAGTGAATCCGGCATTTGTGGCAGTGGAAATGTGGAATCCCGGAGGAAGAGAAGAAAAAATAAATTCGGATGCAGTATTTTTAATCGAACTAACAGACGAAGAAATTCGTGAAAAATATAATGGAAAAGCGAAAGACGTAGTCCAAGACATTCAAAAGGTCATGCAACGGGATGAAATAGGCTGTCATGAGATGTACAATGCATGGCTGTCAAGTAATCCATGGGAGCTGGCACAGGCATGTGTCCGTCAAAAGTTGTCTATATTAGGACATTGCAGGGATATCATTCCTAAGACGGCAATATTTTCAGGAGATAAATTGGATATAGGAGTTTGCGCTGAAGATGAAAACGGAGAAAGGTTTTGGTGTCATTTCCGGTCTGAGAGTATTAATGCGCTGGTAAGGCGATATGAAAGATATCAGGAATGGAGGTCAAAAAGAGTGGGGAATATGGATGATATCCTAGGTGGTATACCGTTTGAATCCGAAACGGAAAGGTAATACAGATAATTGATGTGAAATAAAATAGATTTCTTTTGTAGTATCTTAAGAATATGGGTAATTAGATGGAAACGTGAAGCTTTGTTACTACAGCCAAAAGAAAAATTCTTCTGGCTGTATAGGTTAAAAGAGGAGATAGAATATGAGCGAATATATTATGAATATGGAAACCCAGAAGTTGGAATTGTATTTTGAGAAAGAGGATTATGTGGCGCTGCCAGATGAATTGAAGAAAGAAATTAAAAGCAACTTTTTTTTCAGCCGTAAGCATGGGGCCTGGGTAAGCCGGGCAAAGTTTCCTAATTTATGGCATGCAGAAGCTGTAGCGAAAAAAATAGGTCTTGTCAAGGGGGAGAACGTTGGTGAAACATTAACCTTTGAGGAGCAGATGGAACGCAAAGCGGAAAGGGCAAAAACGAGGGCAGAAAGATACGATGACAGGTCTCAAAGAGCTTGTGATAAAGGCAAAAGCTTACAAAGACCTATAGAGGATATGAGAGGAGATGTTGCCTTTTTTACACAGCCCAATATAAATAGCAGTGCTGGCCGTGCTTTTTCTAACAGGAGAAATAAGATGTTCGCAGCATGGGAAAAAGGCTTTGATGAGTTTAAGAAATCGGAATATTATGCGGAACGTGCAGAGGCAGCTCGACATACAGCAGCAGGAACGAAGCCTACAGATAAGGGATTTATTGATAGGCGGATTAAGGAAGCAGAAAAGACAATCCGAGCACAGAAAAAGAATTTGGAATCATATTGCAAAATGCTGAAACAGATGGAAGCAGGTAAAATCTATAAGCGTTACAATGGAGAGATTATTACACCAGAGATAGTACAAGAATGGATTGAAAAAGCTGAATTAATTATAGAAAATGCTATCAGTAAATCAGTTTATTATCATAAATGCTTAGAAGAAGTGGGTGGTATAATCTTTTCGAAGGACAATATTAAAGTTGGATATATTGTGGAAATCCGCAGATGGGGAAACTGTAAAGTAATAGGAACCGGAAAAGTTTATTTTACCTTTGAGGTGATGGATGTTCAGGATAGATGCTTTTTAAAAGCAGCATACTCTGAAATTGATAAGATTGTTTCTGCTACAGTACAGGTGGATCCGCATCCTTTTAAAGTGGGAGAGACCTATACGGTTCAAGTATGGAGCAGTACAGAGAATAGGAGAATCGAGAAAGAATATAGGGTCACGAAGGTAACTGAGGAAAAAGTTACTATCAAATCTGGTACAGATAGAGCTATTACCAAGAAACCCAGAAAGTTTAGAGATGGAGAAGGATATAGTTGGGCTATCGGTGTTGTAGATGGTATTGGCGGAACTATTTATAAAAAAGATCCTGAGCAGTGTAAAGAGTGCAAAATAGAGCTAAACAGAATTTGGATTTAAAGGTGGGATATTGAATGAAAGAAAGATGTAGAAATTATGTCGGAGTTGCCTGTGTAGATGGAAGCTGTCCTTCAGCTAACAGAGAAGAGTATGAAGAAAGATACATGCCAGTAATAAAAGGATGCAGCGATTGTTTCTATTACAGGGGATGTGTGGATTGTGCTTTAGCAGATACTCAATATTGTATTATGAAAAGGGAAGGAGATATAGGTATAGAGACATAATAAATAGTCTGTATTTGGAAGTTATAAAATTAGAACATGTACTGTGTCTGGAAATGCTGGATACAGCACATATTTGATTTTTAGGAGGACATTATGTGTGAATTGTATGGAAGAATTATTGGAAGAGAAGAATAAAGAACTGGAACAATTAGAAACTCAACTTCTAACATGCCAGCAGGCGATACGCAGGCTGCGTAGTGTTTGCCGTGATTATGAGCAGGAAAGGGAAATAAACAGCAATTGGAAACTGTCATCTTTGGAAGATATTCTAAAAAGACTAGGGGCTCAAATCCCATATTCAGAAGAGAAAAAATCGAAAAGTCCATTTACAAAAGAAGGGGAAAAAGCATATGACGATTTAAAAAAGATCCTTTCAGCTGTAGGGAATCTTATGGGAACGGATATGAAGAAAATAATAAACCTATTGGAGGATGCTGCGATTCAAAAGCAGAATGATTTGGAACTTTACCAACTGCGTTTGTTATTGAAAACCTTTGAAGAGCATAGCTGGAAAGGAAATTATTCTTTGGGAAAATGGAAAATAAGCAATGGAGGATATGATTTATGATTTGAAGTTTATTACAATGAAACAATGGTGCTTCAATGTGTGGACGGTCTGGTAACAGCCAATGCGGAAATCCCAATAAACCAGAAGGAGGTTTTGCATTGTGTTTTAGAAGAATACAGAAATGTAAAAGCTAGATATAAAAGAATCGTTCTGAAAAAATGAAAAGATCTGTATTCATACGTCATTGATATTAATAAAACTGTAAAATTTTATAAAAACTTCCATAGGAGTACTAGGAGGAACTTTTGTGGAAACGGATGTCGTGTATCTTACTTAGATTTATACACCAGTGGTTGTTGAAACTAAAAGCTTAATCCCATAGATACAAGAAAAATTTTGGGAAGAAAGAGAAGAAGAAATTTTAGTAACACCGTCAGACCGATGCTGCCTATACTTCCTATTTTATGTGAGGGTATGAGACTTTTCTTCATACCCTCAAAATTTGAGCTTTTTCTTTTTAACTCACTAATTTTTTTAATCCCTTCTTTTTTCTCACAGAAACAGGACATGTTTCTCCATTGTTCATATGAACCAGTAGTTCTTTGAAGTCTATATCGGTAATATTATCCTTATTAATTATATACGATGTATGGCATCTATAAAATCGATAGTCTAGTTGTTGCTCAATATCTTTTAGTTGTCCAGTAAATTCGATAACACGTTTTCTTGCATGAAGAATAATTTTATGGATATTGTTGGACGTTTCAAAGAAAATAATATCATTATAATCGATTACAATACGCTTATCATTTTGATTAATTGTAAAGGTTCGAGTAACATTATTGTTCGATGAAGTGTATTTACTATTTACATCTAGTAGACATTCATGAATCTTAGATTTTATGTGTTCAGCAGAATCTTTTACAATGAAATCTAGTGCCTCAGCTTTATATTGAAAAGTGAGAAAACTCATCTCCGAATGAGAAGTAATAAAAACAATGAAACATCGAGGCTGAATTTGTCGGATCCGCTGTGCTAGAGTCAGACCATTCATATCAGACCTTAAATCAATATCAAGAAAGAAAAGCCCGGTGTTTTCGGCAGTTAAAATTTCTTTGAGAAGCTGATGTGGATCAGAAGTAGCTTGAACAATCTTCATATCAAAACCTTCTATAAGAATTAAATTTGATATATATGTTGTAAAGAGATCTAACTGTTTTTTGTTATCTTCACAGATGAAAATGTCAATCATATTCAGTATCCCCTCCTTATTTTTATTATTTTTCATTATCATTATACAATAATCTAAGCCATTGTTAAAGAAAAAAAGAAAGTGTCATTTTTCCACGAATAACTGTTTCTATTTAAACATTTATTCAACGAAATTAAACGTTTATTATTAATTTACAGTTGATATTTTTAATTCTGTTATTATTTTAGCTAGAAAGGAGAGAATCAAGATGGAAACAATTGCAAATCGAATTGTAAAATATCTGGATACAGATAAAACTATTTGGAGTGATGTTGACCGAATGAGAATGAGTTTAGGGTTACAAATTATAATTCATAACATTGTTATGGTTGGAACGATTCTGTTAGTTTCAGGAATTATGGGGATTTTTTTTGAAGCAGTTATCATTTTAGCAGCATATGGAGGACTTAAAATGAGCGCAGGAGGAGTTCATTTTAAAAAAAGTTTGTCATGTCTAATTGGAACAGGAATATTTGTAGTAGTAGGTGTTCAGATTTCTAAACAGCTAAATATAGAGTTGATTCATACTATTTTAGTTTATTTAATTTGTCTTTTTATTCTCTTAGTTATTGGACCGCAGGGTACGGAGAATAATCCTATTTCAGAGGAAAATTATGAAAAATTGAGAAATAGAACTGGATTTTTGGTGTTAATATATTTAACAGTAACCATTATAATGTCAAAAACAATAGGACATATTCCATATCTACTATTTGTGGCTGTAGTATTTGAAACTATTTCACTTTTTCCATCATATATAAAAAATAGGAATGCTTAATGACATGCTCCCTTCTAAATAGACAAGTGAAATAACAAAAGCTTGTTATTCAGGAGGGAGTATATTTTATGGGAAGAAAGGCAACATTCTTTTTAGAATAAAAGTGGATATTGCCCTGTGATGCTTAAAAGGGACAGCTACTGTAAGTACTGAAGGAAAGCGATAGGAAATTAATAATGCAAGAATTTATGAGTTGATCTCATTATATCAATTGTTTAGAGCAGATGCGCTTATAGTTACTTCAAAAAATAAAGATTTTTGTTCAACTCAAGATAAGTGCCGTACCTGATAATTTATATAGATTTTCCTACTCAATACTGGAATTGGATTTGGATAAACAACACCATTGAGTATTTAAGCCGTGAGATTAAATGCCGGACAAAAGCAATCGGTGTTTTCTCGATGGGCAGAATACTTTAATACTTGTATGATACCAGACTGTGTCATGTAGCAGTAATCAACCGGATGCCAAACGCTACATGAATGTGGAGCATCTTTTCAGGGCAGAGGATGCTCTGTCGTCTGATATCATAGCCGGTTGACTGTCAGTTATCAAATAGTAGAATTATACTTTTGCAAAAATCTTGACATGATCTACAAAACTGGAAGCGTCAGATGTAACACAGAGTATATCCAGTGTTGCAAAGCGTATTGATAATGGTTCAATGAAAGGCTTCTGGGCGATTTTAAAAGAGAACGCTACAGTAGGAAACGATTTACAAATAGAGAAACATTTATGAAAATGATAGAAGATTATTATAGATAATCATAACAGTCTGCAATGTTACATCGTAGTTTTGCAATCGATGGAAAATTTGAAATTTATTTGTGGGTAGCATAAAAACTGCCAACAGATTATCTCTGCTGGCAGGAAAACTTTATGTTTTTCGATTGTCTATTTGATGGGGAGTGGTTTATAATAATTTTGCCTTTTTATATAAGTGATTTAGAAAGCTGAAGGCGTTGCACAAAGATTTTATCTTGAATTTCGGTATCCAGAAATGCGTGATTATATCTTGAAATAATTTCATGTGCATTATAAAGACCTATTCCGCGATTTGCCCCTTTAGTAGATACATTGGGTTTTGCTAAAGCAGCATAAGGGATTCCCTTTTCCAAAAAGGTATTGGAAATGACAAATATATATTCTGTTTCCAGGTTAATCAGAGCAAAGCGAATTGATGGTTGATCAGTTTCTAATGTTGCCTCAATTGCATTATCTAGAAAGATTCCAATGACTCTGCATAAATCTAGTGTATCGATTGGAAGAGAAACTATTTCATCTGTTACTTCTATATTGACATTGATATTCAATTCTATTGCATATAATAACTTGGATGATATAATGCTTTTCAGTTCTGTAGTTTTGATATTCATCAGTTGGTTTATATGTGCAGTATTCTTAGTGATTTTTTTACTTAATGGAAGGATTTCTTTATCAAAATATTCTTTTAAACCATCCATATCGTTTGCTTCAATGTACCCGGACATAGAAAGCATTATATTGGAATAATCATGTTTGAATGATCTTAAAGATGAATACATATTTTCAATCTGATTGGTATATTCTTGCAATCGATTATAAGAGTCTTGGCGTATATCCAGATTTACTTTCTCCATATGGGATTTTATTATGTTAACAATTAAAATAGTGCTGATTATAAAGTAACAGGCAAATAAAATACAGTTAAAGGTTATAACGCTACGACTATATCCAATATAATCTCCGATTGCTATGTTAAATAAAAAAATAAACAAACAGGTGAGTAGATTTGTAGTTATAAGTAATAACAGCTGTTTCGAAAGGCCAGTGTGTATTCTATGAATTACTAGATAGAGCAATCGGCCTAATATTGGACAAATACAGGCTAAAAGTAAGATATATGAAATTATATAAACAATGTAATAGGTTAAGTGAGACTGTAAATCAGCAACTGGATAGATGAATATATCCCATACTAAAGAAAATAAATTATCCCACAGCACACAAAAAAGATAAGTTGCAATAAAGACACAAATATTTATTATACGATTAGGATTAAGTGAGGCAATATATACACATGTGCTTATAATTAAAAGAATAACACCCATGTTGCCCAAGACAAAACCAATAAGAAGTATATTAATCAGCAATATAGTAGATAAAACAATTATCTGCTTTAATTTCAACTTAAAAGGTAGAAAGCAGTAAATGGGAAGTAAGTAGGAAAAAACACATAAAACATATGGTAGTATTTGTATTACTTTCATTGTAACAACCAAACCCTTTCACATTTTTCTAGTAGACATTTATATTATATTACTTATAGTTTTTGAAATCAACTGTTATTCGGCAAATTAAACGCTGCCCTCTCCGTCAGATTAAAACAGATCTTTTGGAGTGTCTGATCATGGTATGAAGCATATAGTTTTGGGGATTTTCGGCGCACTATTTTATGAGTAAAAACCATCATGCAGATTATTTTACATGATGGTTTCTAAAGCTATCCGAGTTCGAAGTCATTGATTGCCTGCATAACGGCATCGGCGGTTATGATATTTAAATTTGAGCTGTTTCCAACCAACAGACTTGCATTGCACAGTTTGTTGATCATACGTGGAGTCCCATTCGCAGCATTGAGGATCGCTTCAAGTGCGTTATCTTCGAATACCGTTTGGGTGCATCCAGCACCATTCAGTTTGGCAGTAACATAAGAATGCCCTTCTGCTGTTTTTTGTCATGCCTTCCAGGTTATAATTCATGACAATTCTCTGGCGGAAAGGTTCGTGGATGCTTAGGCGCAGGGTACTGTACTGTTCTGCCAGTATGTTCCGGAATCCGGTGTCATGTCCATAGCCTGGATCAGACGGACGTGCAGAACCAGAGGAATCTGTGAATAAGGGATCATAGATGAAAGGAACAGTGCGTGGGTATGCCTACAGACTTTGCAGTACACTCGAACGACTGAAAGAGAGAGGAGCCTGTCAGTAAGCTGGGTCTTGCGTCTGTAAGAGCCATAACGGATGAGACAGCCGGAGTGGACACAGATACAGGAAACAAGGTTAAGATCAAGAGAATCTATCGTTTTATTGTAAAAATCCTGAGAAATAAGGTTGTAGTTTTATGTTTTAATTGTTATCATAGGTATGTATCAATGTAGCATAAGCTATATTTGGGTGAAAGCAGGAATCAAACTTTGGACGGGGAGATTTCTGCTTTTTTATTTCATGGTTACAAAACTATATGATAACACAAGAGGTCTCAGGGTAAAACAATCTCATGGAAAATATGTCAGATTCCCTTATGCCAAGACCTCTTTTATTATGTCTTAAAAGCGAAAAAATAGTTTGTTATAATGTGCCTGATAATAATCAACGATTATTACTGAATAAACGTTGAACTCCACTGCAAATATTACATTTTTTCTATAAAAAAGATATTTTATTCGAAACTTAATAATATAACAAAGCTATAGTTTATACTTAAATCATCAAATATGAAAGGAAGAACAAAAATGAAAAATAGTTTAAAAAAGAATCTTGGTAATTTAGCAATCAATATGGGAAAACATGCTGTTGGTAAATGTATGATTCCAGGAATGTTTGATCCTAAAATCCCAAATGCACTTAAGACAGAAATGAAGAAAGATACAAAAGAATGATATAAATTTTTAAATAGTGTGTAAATACTATAATCCTAAATATAAGCAATATATAACGGTAATATTTCATAAACAATATATTGACTCATATCAGTAGCTGAAAAATCAAAATTCCAATAAGCCCTGTTCAGTTGTGATTGCACCTAGAATCTTGGACACATTAATTTATGGCAGAGGTCCAACATATGGATGTTTCTCTGTACTTAGCAGAGAGCATCCATTTTGTTTTAGTCTGGTTTTTCTCATGCTTGTAATAATCTGTATATTTTTTCAGCACCCTTTAAAATTTATCAAATATCTGTAGTGTTTTGTTTTCCATAGCACATCTCATTCTTCATCATTTCAAAGAAGGTCTTTATGATACAGTTATTGTAGAGGTTCTCTTTCGTTGACATGGCCTGGATGATTCCATAATCTTTAAGAGTATTTCTAAAGTAAGCATGCTGATACTGAGCCTTGGCTCGAGCTATACCGAGTTCGCTATAATAAGTATTGTTCTGAAGAAAATATTGAACTAAGGGTGTAATATTGATGCTTGTTTCGTGGGGAAACTAAAAGAAGAGAAGAAAGATTATTCTTCTTAGGTTTCTCTTCCTTTAATCTCATTTTGTGCATTAGGTGTTGAATTCTCTTTTGATTTACTCTATAGACACGATTATAAATTTTCTATGTTTCCTTTGTATTCCGTATCGTTTTTTATAGCGATTAAAATATACCTTCGATTTTTTCTGATAATTCCTGAAGATTTACGGTATCAGAATTACTGGTCCATAGTAACAGATCAATCTTGTCATGTCTACTGCTTTTTGCAGATGATTTAATTTCCACCCTTTTCCCTAAGTTCTTTGACAAATGCTGCTTTTTCCCTTTGAGTTGCGCGGTCCATCTTTCTTTCTATTGAGATGCGTTTTTTTTATTCCTCAATTCTTAGTATTGACGTTTTCATTCTCGACTTTGAGTCATATTAGTTCTAGTGTGTTTTTAGGCATGCTGTTCTTTTTTGCTGTTGGATTCTAGAATTTTCAGTTAATAATTGAATACTAAGAGCAAAATTAAGAATGTGAGAAAAATAAGTAGAGCAAGTATGGTTCAAGATGGTAAGAAAGCATGGAGTCGGATGCCTAGGGGGAACACTTCTCGGAAATCTAGGATCCGACTATTTGATATGAGCATGAGATAATTTGATTTCAGGGGATGGGAAACAGTGCCTAGATCTTAAGAAATCGTGAAAGATGCAGGAAGGGCAATAAGGAAAATATATCATTCAATTAGGTATCAATGATTTATATATAGGCAAAAATGAACACGACGGTACACTTATTACTGAACTAACGTAAACAAAAATATTAAATGAAACGATTATTCATGTTATACGGCCTTTTATTCTATTATTAAGTATTAGCTTAAGATAGAGATATAATAATTTCAACGAAAAGAAATTTAATACTAAATTATAAGAGGAAAAAAATGATCAAAATAGGGATTATTGATACAGAAATTAGAACAGACCAAATAATATTTGATAAAACTCATTTTTGTAATGCAGATTATAAAACTTCTGTACTTCATGGAACGGAAGTTGCAAACGTATTGTTATCATTAAATCCTTACTTAGATATTACAGCAATACCGATTTTAGATTCCAATATTAAGGGAAATGCTATTGACTTAATAACTGCTATAGAAAAATGTATAGATCAAAAAGTTGATTTTATTAATTTAAGCTTAGGATATGCATCAAATAATGAAAGTATTATAAGTATGCTGCATGAGATATGTCTTGAAGCTAAACGTAATAATATTTTAATTGTCGCAGCTAAAGCCAACGAAAAGAATAAGATGGCTTATCCGGCAGAATTTTCAGAGATTATATCGGTTGATAATGATATAAGGCAAAAAGCATATTGCAGCGTTAATAAGAATGAAGTTATATTCAATTTTAATGTTTTGTATTTGTGGGAAAAGGAAATAAAAATAAGAGAAGGTAACAGTTATCTTGTCCCGTATTTAATAGGGATTCTCGCAAATTTGTATAAAGAAGGTGGAGATAAACAAGAACTTATTTCTAATCTGAAGGGAATATTGAAAGAGGAAAATATGAAAAAAATAGTAGTCGAGTCTATAAGCAATAGATTTGCTGTTACTATAAACAAACAGGTTTTATATGTGGTTTGTGGTTTGATGAGTGAAAATGATTATAACATTATTAATTATCTAAAAACCATTGCAAAATCAGTGGAAATTTGTACAGATGATAATGTGCAAACGGTATTATCAAAAGAAAAAATTATCTTTTGGGGATTAGGTGATTATGTAGAAAGTATTACAAATATAAATAAGGTTAGGCAAGTCATCAAGCAATGCTATTTATGTGGGAATGATATTATTACTGTTTTACCTTATTTTAATATTTGGGAGAGGTATCAGATTACAAAGGATCACAGTAACAGATTGGTGAGTATTTACAATTAAGGAGTAGAGGTCATGGAATGTACTTTATTGTTGGCAGAAGGATGTAATTTAGAATGTAAATATTGTTACGAAGGCGAAAAAAAATGTTCATCTATAATGAATGAAAAAACGGTAGAAGATACAATTAATTTTATCTGTAATTTGGCACATGAGGATGAAGAGATAGATTTAATGCTTCTAGGGGGAGAACCATTACTTAACAAGAAAGCATTTTATAAAATCACAAATCTTGTATCAGAAAAATATCCAAAGAAAAAATTTAATATTGAAATGACTACAAATGCTACTTTATTAGATAAGAGTGTGTTAGATACTATATTTACTACAGGAATAGAATTATCTATTAGCATTGATGGGGATCGAAGAACAAATGATCTTAACCGAAAAAGTAAATCTGGAAAAGATTATTATAAATATATTATTAGCCAGATTAAGTATTTGATAAGAAATAATAAGAAATTTAATGTAAGAATGACAGTTACTGATAATAACGTTAAATATTTAATGGATAATATACGATTTTTTTCAAAAATGGGAGTGAAACGTATTTATATAGGATTAGACGAATTTACATCTTGGTCCGAAAATAGTATGCAATTACTAGATTCAGAAATGACAAAACTAGATCAGTTTTATCTAGAAAACATCGTTGAAGACCCTAATAAAGTGATTAATCTTTATGATTTTAAGATATCGACTTTTATTGCAAAAAGAGAAGTTTGCTTTTGCTCTGCTGGAACTGAAAACCATTTTGTAGTTGACTGTAAAGGGAATATTTATCCCTGCAATTATGTGGCGGGAGATCCAGAATGGGAAATTGGAAATATTTATTCTGGAATTAGTCACGAAAAATTTATTTCGCTCATAAGAAAGCATTTAAAAGAAACTTGTAGTATTTGTGACTGCAAAATAGATTTTTCCTGTAGCGGAAAAAGATGTGGATTTAAAAATTATAGCTTAACTGGTTATTTGAATCAAGTAAGTAAAGCAACCTGCAGATTAGAACAAATACTATATCGACATAATTGTATAGTATTTACTAGTATGTTTCGTAATAAAATATTTCGTTTTATGAAAGTGTATGATTTTGCAAAAACTCACAAAATTGAAGTTAGCGATTTTATTAAAAAGTTAGAAGAAGGTGAAGATGATGAGACAAATTTTTAGATATATTTCAAATGGAAAAGTAATTCTACTAAATTCAGATAATATGAATTGGGTTAGGATGCCTTTAGAAGTGTATGAAGGAGAAAGTAAAGATAAGGATAAATTTTATAGAAAACTTATCGAAACATTTGATTTTAATAGTAAATCTGTAAGCCAGGATATAGGAACATTACATATTATTACAACAAAAAAATGTAATTTAAATTGTGATTTTTGTGCTGCAAATTCTGGACCAGATGTTACTACAGAAGACGAGCTGTCAGTTGAGAAAATCATAAACGATACACAAAAGTTTATTGATAAGTTAAAACCATCTTTAAAAAAGGTAGTTATTAGTGGAGGCGAACCATTAGTAAAGAAGAATATAGAAAAATTAGTAGAAAAGATGGCTGAGTCAATAGGAAAAGAAAATATTGTATTCCAAACCAATGGACTTCTTTTATCAAAAAAACTTATAGACTGTTTAGTAGAAAGGGTCGGTGTTATAGAAATCAGCATTGAGAATTTGTTTTGTAATGAACGCCAATATAAAAAAATGGTTCCTTTATTTGAACAGTTAAAAACAAAAAAAGTTAAACTTTCTTTTTCGTATGTATTAACGCCTTATAATATGAAATATCTTGAAGAAGCATTAAATATGGCGGCACAATATAATGCATTTTTCCAACTTAGAATTGTTGCTCCTGTGGGGAGAGGGAAAAATTTTTCAATTAAAGTATTGGATCAAATTAAGTTGTATCAGCGTGCAGTACAATTTGTACTTGATAAAAAATATGAGGATAAGAATTTTATTAATGCACTCACCTTTAACTTAAGTCCCAAAAAACATTGTGGGGCTGTTGATGATTTGCTGACAATAGCACCGGACGGAAATGTTTATATGTGTCCTAATTTAACAAGCGAAAAGTTTGTTTTGGGAAATATTAAAGAAGATGTGAATATTGTTTTAGAGCGATATGAAGAAAAGAAAAAAAATGCTGGAATAAAAAGTTTGTTTTATGTAAATCAAATCCCAAAATGCAAGATTTGCCCTTATAAATATTTTTGTTGTGGAGAGTGTGCAGCTAATTGTGTTAATGATAAAGGCGAAAGAGTAGAGAGTATTGACTGTAGTTTACAAAAAGTACTTATTTACTATGAAATGTTCGTTAAAAAGGATAACTATAAAAATAACTTTTTTGAACTAAACGAATATTTAAAATATGTAGTTAATAATTTCGAGCAGATTTGTGAATCTGATTATTTTAGTGAGGATATTGATGTTAAATGTAGAATATAAGAACGTAATTAAAAAATATGTTCTAAAAGAAAAAAAATTATTGTCTTTTATCTTTATTGTTAGTATTGTTTCTAGCGTACTTGCTTTAATGACGCCTAGGATTACACAAGAAATTATTGATAAATCATTACCTAATAAGGAAAAAGAACTATTTATTATTCATATTACAATTTTGTTTTTGGCATATATATTTACTATTATATGCTCTGTTTTAGGCAATTATTTATCAAATAAAATTACTGAGAATATTAAGATGAGTTTACGGATAGATATGTTGAAAAGCATTACAAAAGCTAAATATGAAACAATAAAGCATGAAGGGTTAGGAAATGTACTTTCAAAGTATGAAAATGAAATTGAAATTATTGCATCTAATACAGGAGAGGCTTTAGTGCAACTAGTTTCAAACATTCTTTCCTTGTTATTAACTTGTTTAGCAATATACTTGATTAGTTGGAAAGTGTTTATTTTTACGGGAATCGTAATCTTTTTGTATTTGATAAATAATCATTTTTGGGGAGAAAAAGTTAACATACTTTCAGAAAAATATATGAAGACGAATGCAAAGACAATAGATTATTTTTCGGATATATACAATAATATTTTAAACGTAAAAATTTATAATCTATACAGAAAGATTAATAAAAAATTTAGAAATGTATATGCACAACAGTATAAAGCTGATATTAGTTTAGAACTGACATATAATTTGAATATATACATAGGAGCTTTACTTGTATATTTATTAATTGTAATTGTTTGGTTTGTTGGAGGAAATTTATATTTTTCAAATAATTTTAGTATTGGTTTAATTATTACATTAACAAGTTACCAGGCAATGCTCATAACACCAATTAATAATATTAGTAGTTTCTTCAATGGCTATAAAGAAACTTTAGTCGCAATAGATCGTTTTTACAGTGTGATTAATTTACCTAAGGAAGTGGAAAACTCAAAAAAGACACTGAAAAAAATAGATTCTATTAGGTGGAATAATGTCGAGTTTTATTATGAGAATTCTAAAAATCCTGTTTTAAAGACTGGAAATTTTAGCGTTTGTTGCGGAGATGTTATAGGTTTGATTGGTAACAGTGGAGGTGGAAAGTCAACTATTACTAAAATATTACTAAGGTTAGTGGATAAAAGTGGTGGTTATATAGAGGTAAATAATCAACAAATTGAAGATTTCTCTATAACAGATATAAGGAGGCATATAGCATATGTTCCTCAAGATTCACTATTTTTTAAAGAATCAATAAAAGAAAACTTATTTTTAAATCAGGAGAGAGATGAAGATGAGTTTCTCTATTTATGTAAAAAATTACAGATAGATACATATATAAATGAATTACCTGGTGGGTGGAATACAGAATTACAAACAAATGGTAATAACTTATCCGGAGGACAAAAAAAACGATTAGACATAATTAGGGCGATATTAACAGGAGCTGATGTAATTGTTTTTGATGAACCGACGGCATCGCTAGATAATAGCAGTAGAGAGGCATTTTATGAGTTAGTAAATTCTATGAAAAATAATAAAATTATTTTTATAATCTCTCATAATCCAGATGAAATGAAATATTTTAGTAAAATATTTTGGGTTACAGAGGGCACGATTAAAGAAAGGATATTTTAAAAATGATTACAATGACGTTAGAGATAAATAAGAAATGCAATTTAGCATGTGATTATTGTTATGTTGGTGATAAAACCAATAAGACAATGGATGATAGGATCGCATATCGAAGCGTGGAGTTTGCTATTGAACGGATAAAGTGTGAAAACCATAGGAATAGGATAATAAAAATTAATTTTCTTGGTGGAGAGCCTTTGCTTGATTTCGACAAAGTAAAAAATATAGTTTATTACTGTGAAGCTAATAGCAAAGAGAATCAAATTAAATTTTTATATACTATAACAACAAATGGGACGATTTTAGATTTATCAATTATAGAGTTTTTAATAAAATACAAATTTTCGTTAAAGGTCAGCTTGGATGGAAATGAGAACGTTAATGACTTATCACGAAAAATGGTAAATGGCGCAGGATCCTATAAATATGTCATAAAAAATTTAGACTATTTAAAGTATTTTGAGTTGAAAACAGGAAGAGCTGTTCAAGCATCAGCTGTAATTACAAAAAATAATTATACTCATCATTTGGAAACTATAAAACATTTTCACGAAGACTTAGGATTTTTGGATATTGATGCTGGCATTAATACAGATACCAAATGGAATAAAGAAGAACTTAATTGTTTGTTTAAAATATACAGAAAGGTTCTGGAGTATTATATAACTTGTTATCACCATAATAATTACTTTATGTGGCGCTATATAGAAAATGCCTTTGACAGTTATACAGATATCTCAAAAAGAGTATTTTCTTGTGGTGCTGGTATTATAAGCTTTTATATAAATGTAGAAGGTGAAATGTTTTTATGTCCAAGTTTGTTAGATCAGCAATATAGCTTAGGCAATGTATTTGATGGATTTTCTGAGTTTGGGACTTTACTTAGAGAGAAATTAAAAGATATTAAGTATATTGATAATTCCAAATGTTTATCATGTAAAGAGTATGAAAATTGTAAAAGTAAAGGTTGCTTTGCAGCAAGCTTACATGAGAATAATGATATTCATTGTCCGGATGATTTCTCATGTCTATATACTAAGATGGCAAACCAATTGGTGAGGGATAATTTGGAAGAACTTGAGGAAATTGAAAAGAATGCAAAGATTTTAGGACCAATGCCATATTATATAAACGGTGTAATTCATCCGATTAGAAATGTAGCATATTGAGGAATTTGGATTAAATTTTAGGAATTATTTCAACAATAATGTTGATTAATTTAGAAATAATTTAAAGGAGGCGATGCCCTTGGGCGGTTGAACTTTATTGTAAATCAATACAAATTTTAATGAAATGGAGAGAAAAAAATGAATAGTAGAAAAGGGGAAAAATTAGTCAGTAAAGAAACTATATTTGATGAAAAAATTGAAGGCTATAAAAAATGTGGAAGTACAGACAAAAAATTCGATTGCAAAAAAGACTGCCTAATATCTCATAATGCAGTATTGTCTTACATCAATTAGAACTTAAAAAAACAAATAAGGAGAATAAAAATGAAAGAGGTCAATAAGGTAACTGTAAAAAGTGAAAGAGTAAAGTGCTTTGATGAAAAAATTGAAGGCTACAAAAAATGCGGAAGTACAGATAAAAAATTTGATTGCAAAAAAGACTGCATTGGTGTTAGAATATAAATAGTACAAGTCAAAATGAGAATTCCTTATAAGAAAAAT
>ENA-ORVC01000074-ORVC01000074.1-human-gut-metagenome-genome-assembly--contig:-NODE-74-length-90738-cov-20.154814_pt1 | contig 90738 bp, 61 predicted proteins | sample MGYA00242092_ERZ509234 | MGnify/ENA primary metagenome ERZ509234 (study PRJEB26280, sample SAMEA2338800) | human gut metagenome | biome: human gut; feature: human-associated habitat; material: faeces... | reverse complement strand
GAGGTCGGAAAACGAAAGTAGGAGAAAAACTACTTTGTTTTCCTCCTACTCGATTAACCATATTCCAAGACGATCATGTACGCCATCATACCCCAACAGATTCCCCCGAACAAGCGGGAGGAGATAAACGAGAAGATACTCTTCTGCATAGATTCAGGCAAGGACACCATACCGGCGGAGAGGATCTATAACTGCTATACCGGTATCGGAGGGCTGCATAACCTGCGGCGTGGCGATTACAACAGCTACAACGAGTATGCCGAGGCAAAGCGGGAGTTCGAGATGGGCCAGTTCTTCACGCCCCATGGGATATGCCGCGACATGGTGGATATGCTTTCACCCCAACCGTCGGAAATGATACTCGACATGTGCTGCGGCATGGGAAACTTCTTCAACCACCTGCCAAACCAGCGCAACGCGCACGGATTCGACATAGACCCCAAAGCGGTTGCGGTGGCAAGACACCTCTACCCGGATGCAAACATTCAGCAATGCGACATTCAGCAGTTCACACCGGAGAGCCGGTATGATGTGATAATCGGCAATCCACCCTTCAACCTCAAATTCGGTATCAAAGTATCGCAGGTCTACTATATCGACAAGGCATACGATGCGTTGAATCCTGCCGGGATACTAATGCTGATTGTCCCCGTATCTTTCCTACAAAGCGAGTTCTGGGAGAAATCGAAGGTCAGGGCCGTAAACGCGCAGTTCTCGTTCATAGGACAGACCCTGCTTGACCCTGACGCCTTCGCATCGCTCGGAGTCCGCAATTTCGGCACCAAGATAATGGTTTTCCTGCGTCACTCCCGACACATTGACATGCAGCCTTACAACGCTGACGATTTTGTGAGCGCGGAAGAACTGAAACAGCGCATAGCTGACGCACGGGCTATGAAAGCCCGGCTCAAACTGCCGCTAATGCAGGAGACCAACGCCGTATGCCGTGAGGAACTTGAACGGGTCGAGTACAGGCTCGCCAAATACATGTACGAGCTGAAAGCCCACAAGCGGTTGAACCGACACATAGACAAGGCATTGGAACTCGTTGCAAAATTCCGTAACCAGAAACCACCGGAGAACTGTACTCAAACCGAGCGTGACGAATGGGAACGAAAGAAACTTACTCCGAACAAGGTGCTGTCAGTCATACGACGGTATATCCGTAACCAGGACACCATACGCCGCAAGGAAATAGCACTCGTAAAGACATCCTACGGATTCAAGCTCAAGGCGTACGCACCCCGACTTCTTGACAAGGACAGACACAATGCCGCAGGCATCAACGGCCTGATATTGAAACTTACGGAACTGCCTATGCCGGAGAATCCGACTGAGGCGAACTTACGCCAACATAAGGCCGCATTACGGCTGATACGCAAAAAGCGGCACAGATATAGTCTTCAGAGCCGGACATTCGACAGCATGGAGCCGCAGCCGGAACAAGCCGCACATCCCGCTCAACAGCCATACGGCAACCCAGGACAGGGATACGGTGGCCAATACGGATATCCACAACAGCCGCAGGGATGGCCGCAGCAGGCACATCCCAACGGTGGTTATCCGCAATATGCGCATCCAAATGGCGGGATGATGCCGCCAAACGGAGGTCAGCACGGCGCGTATCCTCCCAACGGTCAGCCACGGTATGCGCAGCAGCCGATGCCGTTCGATCACGACATGGCGGCTCATGCACCGAGAATGGCGGATCCGGACGACGCACCACCTTACCGACCGGAGGAATATGCGGAATATCCCGACTTCCCGGCATCAATGTTACAAGGAAATTATGCACAACCCAAATGATGTAAGACTATGGCACTTGAAATCACAGGAATCAAACGCGTGTTCACTTTCAAGAAAGGGACAGCCACAATCACGCTCGACGACCCCAATCCATCGGACAGCCCCGAAATGGTGATGGGATTCTATTCCAATACCTATCCCGAACTGACAACCGCCACGATACACGGTCCCACCATGAAGGACGATGCGGCAGTCTATGAGTTCAAGACCACAATCGGAACCAAAGGATAAGAACCAATGCCCGTAAAACCTAAAAAAGAGAACCAATGCAGACTCCTGAGCGAATCACAGTCGGAACAGCTCGCAAAGCTGCTCATAAGCCAGACCGAGAGACGCTATCATTACGGAGTAATCCGGCAAAGAAGAATTACAGCGCCCAGCGGTGCTGTAATTCTTTTCTGAAAACGACCTTCCAGAGCACCGTACCTTCGTTCATAATCAAGGATTATGAAGAGGGTACGTTCAACATAATCACGCAGGAGAACTACGATTTCCTGCGTGATTCATATTTCCGGTATGCGGAATTGTTGAACGTGAAGGCTGATCACACACCCGGCAAGACTCTGAATGAGAGCATCAACCAGCTGTATTATGACATGCAGACGATTCTCTCCGACAATATTGGATTGAATATCGAGATGTATGACAGCAGGCTTCATTTTACACTTTGGAAATGTCACAGGTGGGGAACCTGCGAACTGTATTATTTCCCCGTGAAATTTCTGACCCGAATCAACAACGAGCTTAGGCGCATAGCCATATCATTCCTTAACAAGTTCATGCGCGCCAATTGTATTTGTTCAATATTGGATTGTAATGAACATGAATGTATGATGGAATATATTCTTATGGACTATGACCCTAACGAGGAAGACAAAGTAATTATCAGGGATAAGAAACGCATAGAGTCATATAAAACCGGAGCGATACACCGACTGCTCAGACGTATTGAAAAAAAGTCATATCATGACGACATCCACAATGCGTTGCACAGTTATAAACCGGTTAACGAATGGGAATCAAAATTTATAGGCGCGATGCTTGACGGTATGGAATTCCTTAATCCGAAGAAACCGATAATGCATTATGCCTATGACCCATATTACGAAGATGACCCGGACATACGTCCGGTGGGTCTGCACCGTCAGATCTGCATTGTCTATGAGGATGATGACATAGTGACAAGGACACTGATTGACTTCATAAACTCTGATTACCGGGAATCATACGAGATAATACCGGTGACAACAATGAAACTGACTCCAGACACGGAATCACTCTTCAAAATATCGGATGAATACCCTGAACGGTTCTTCCAATGGGCCGATAAGTTCATTAACATAATAAGTTGATACTGAATCATGGCAAACACCAACCAGCTTACTCGGGAGATAAACTCCGTGATATATCCCAAAGCCGTTCTCATCGCCTATGTCAGCGAGGACGAGAAGAAACATTTCCTTGAAATGCGTGCAATAGATAAAAAGGGCAATATGGGTGAAGGACGCCCGGTGACCTTGGAGTTCATGAACGATCTTGTGAGGAATTATTCGGAAGTACATGACAGCACTCCATGCGGGATATTGCCGTCAAATCTGCTGTATTGCGACACTCGCAAGGGATCAGAACGGTATGTATGGTACAATCCGCCGCAAAGACGCATGATGTATTTTGTGGAAAGCCTGAAGATTGAAAATGCGGAATACAATGTTCCGGGAGTGATTTATGAATCAAAGGAAGGCGGCGGAATGAACGTGTATGCCTTCAAGGGAGAAGTCCCAACTCCGGAGACAAAACTGTATGCCGCCCCGTTTTTCAATGTCACGAGCGCCAGCGTGTGCATGGGGAATCCGAAAATTGAAAGTCCGAGGCAACCGACATTCGGAATATTTCTGGAATATCTTGAGAAAAGGTTCTGGCTGACGGAGTTCTCACACTTGGGCGGAGGCCGTAATCCTACGAAATCCAATCTTGTGCTGGTGACAAAGGCCGCACGTGACAAACCGTTCAACCTCAATGAACTTATACCTCTGAATAATCTTAAACTAAAAGACCTTCTGAAATGAAACGTGTACATTATATTCACAATTACCTGCTCAATCCGCAGCATCCGGTTACGGTAAATCTTATAGGCGCCGGCGGCACGGGTTCACAAGTCCTTACAAATCTCGCCCGGCTCGATGTGACACTGAGGGCATTGAACCATCCCGGGCTATTATTCAACATATTACATGGACTCTGAGGACATTATCATAACTCTGGATTTTGCCACTTGAAAAAATAGAGCTAAATTCGCAATTATTTATCTGAAAACTTTAAAACTCTGAATCAGATGAACTCTAACCTTTTTGAAATATATAGAAAAAGGATTTTTAGTAGGATTACTCCTATTCACCGATATATAGAGGCTGCTATTGTTGCCATCATACTCCCTTTGTCTTTATATGGCAATGAGGTGGCTCAAAATGCCGAATTCGACACATTGGTTGAGAATTTCAATAGTTCTGGTGGCACTGTCTCATGTGCCAATAAATTATTCATTTATCTTGATAAGAAAGAATTTACAGATTCAAAAATAGTTTTTACCAATAACACGCCATCCGATTCTCTACGACAACAAGTATGGTATTGGGCAGCCGAATGGTATAATGAGCAACAGGAGTATCAGAAGGCGAAGGAATATGGGCTCAAAGCCCTTCCTCTATTCAGGTATCCGAATATGGAGAAGGCTGATTGCCTTAATCTGTTAGGAATTATTCATGTGCGGCTTGGAGATTTTGCATCTGCTGCGGCTTATGCTAAGCAATGTGTGGACATCGACATGAAGTTAGGTGACCCCGATAGAATTTCTTCCAGTTTGAATACTCTCGCCGGAACATACATGGCTGCCGATCAGGCACGGGAGGCTGAGAAATTTATTCTTCAGGGGTTGGAATATGCTGATAAAGCCAATAATCTGACAAGGAAAGCCATTCTGCTCGGGATGGCATCCGAGGTATATCATAAGCTCGGTAATGACAACAAGTCCTTAGATTATGCGAGAAGAGCCTTCGCATTGGATTCCATCCATGACCGTAAACCCAAAATGGCGATGCGACTTTCCCAGATGGCATCAGCACTGGCGGGATTGAAAAGATATAATGAATCGGAGAACCAATACCAACGGGCTATATTACTGCTTAAAGAGGTAGGCAATCGGCATTCCATCGGAATAGACCTCAATCAGTTGGGTTTCGTCTATATTGAGCAAAAACGACCCCGGGAGGCCATCAGCTGTTTCAGGCAAGCGGCCGAAATCTTTGATCAGATGGGAGACCTGTATAATAATGTGTATTCCCATAAAGGTCTCTATGAAAGCTATTGGTCGATCGACCCCGATTCGGCCAAGATTGCTCTTGACAGATTTAATATCCTGAAAGATTCATTATATCATCAAGCCTCCGCAGACGCTCTGGCTCGCTATAATGCAGAATTCGGCAAAGACAGGCTGCAGGATGAAATTCAAAATGCAAGAACAGCCCGGAGTCGGAATCTGATAATTGCCATAGGTCTCTTTATTGTAATAGCACTCATTGCGGCTGTCATTATCCGGGTACTGTATCGCAGCCATCGCCTACAGATGCTGAAGCTCACAAAGGAAGTCGAGGAGTTGCAGAAGAAATGCGAAGAAGCGGAGAAGGACCGGGAGGCTGAAACTTCAGAGGAAGCAACAACGCCGGACACTGTCGGCAAAGAGACAAATGAAAGCAATGAATTCCTGGCCAAACTATTTGATGTGGTTAATGAAGTTTTAACCAACCGGGAATACGGCGTTGCGAAAATAGCCTCAATGATGAACATGACCGAGCGGACTTTTAGCCGCCGGCTTAAGAAGTTCACAGGTCAATCCCCCAGGATGTTTATCACTGCCATCCAGATGGAACGATGCGCAAAACTGCTTGTGGAAAATCCCAACAGGACTATCGGAGAGATAGCAAATCTTTGCGGATTCGAAGAAGCAAGCGGCTTCTCCCACGCTTTCAAACGGGTTTACGGTTGCTCACCTACATCTTATCGAGAACAGCACAAATAAGTTCAAAGCATACCAAAAACGACAATCCCTTCAGCCACAAGCCGGAGGGATTTTGTTTTGTCGGATAAAATCATGGTTTTGTCGAATTTTTACATGCTGATTGGAGGACCTCGCCTCTACCTTTGCCATTTTAAAACCGCAAGGAAAAATGGCAAAACATTTAGACGTGGATGAGCTGACGAAGGTGGTAGATGATGCTATCACACGTGGGGAATACAGCATTGCGAAAATTGCAGCTGCTCTAAATATGAGTGAGCGCACTTTTTGCAGAAGGATGAAAGAGTTGACGGATGTCACTCCTAAAATATTCATATCAAAGATACAAATGGAGAGGTGTGCCCGGTTATTGCTTGCCCATCCTGACAAATCATTGGCCGAAATCGCTGAGATGTGTGGTTTCAGCGAAGCCAGCGGCCTTTCGCATGCCTTTCATAGAGCTTTTGGATTCTATCCGACAACCTATAGGGAAAACAACGGAAAACGGCTTGACAAAAGCGGACAAATTTGTAATTAGTTCACTCTGAAAGCCATTTTGTCGGATTCTAACATGAGATTGGCAGACTTTTACATGTGGGTTTTGAATATGCGGGCCTAATTTTGCATTTTGAAGAGACACAATCTCTTATTAACCTAATTATCATACATCATGCAATGAGATCTTATAAACTGACATTAGCAATGATTCTGGTGACAACTCTGATAATCGGTTGTCCGGTGAGTTATGGCCAGTCAGAGATCTCCTGGCTTGATGGCACCGTCTTCGATTTCGGTAATATAAGAGAAGAGGCCGGGGAAGTCAGCCACCGCTTTATATTCAAAAATACCAGCAACGAGCCGTTTGTAGTTCTCGGCGCCGCAGGAAAGTGCGGTTGCACGACAGCCTCCTATTCCAAGAAAGAGATAGCACCAGGAGACACAGCCTCGGTTGTTGTGAAATTCAATCCGACGGGTCGTTCCGGAACTTTCAAACAACGGGTTACCGTGCTGCTGAGTAGCCCGTCTCGCCATAACACCTTATTTATAAAAGGTGTTATAGAACCCTAAATCCAAAACGATTCAATAAACATTAATAATCTAAACCTCAACCAATGAGAAAGACGATTTTACTCACATTCATGCTATTGCTCAGCGTCCTCGGGATGCAGGCAAAGCTGACGAAATGGCCGGACCGGCCAACTAAGTCGTTCCCCTACGACGCTGTGGTCTATGCCTCTCTTGTCACCTCCGATGGTGAACCCGTAATCATGCACGACTATTTTATTGGCGCTATCATCGGAGAAGAACTGCGCTCGCTGACCATGGGTACCTCCTATACGGGAAGTGACGGCGTCGAAAAAATGATTTACACAATCCGAATCCCCGTAGGAGCTGACGACGCAAACCAAACCGTGAAATTTGCCATCGGAAACCAAGGAGCAATGAACTTCGAAATGGCAAAGACCATCACGGTCAGCGGTGGTGACCAGACCTTTGGAATGCCCTCCAAACCCATCGAGTTTGTATACAATCCCCTGACCGACATCACTATCAAGGATAACCTGAAAGAAATTACTGTTCAGAAAGGGGAAACAATCAACGATTATCTTAAGGCACTTGTGGTGTTGAATCCCGCAAATGCCGACGTAGATATCGACGATATCGATTTCTATCCGGGAAACACGGAAGTAGTTTATCTTACAGAGGAAGGAGAGCTCAAGGCCATAGCAGTAGGCAGCAGCCCCGTTGGTTTCTCCTACAGTGGACCAGGGCGCACCAGCACCGAAGTAATAGTCAAAGTAATCGATAAAGTACCCGACAAGGACCTTTTCGAGGTTCTTCAAAATCCTCTGACCATAACTCTCTCCCAATCAGAACTCCTTAAGAAGGACATTTACATGCAACTGGCCGACAACGTCATTGTCGGCGACAACACTTATGCGCTTTACGGCGACACCTTCAATGCCGATAACCTTAACTTTGAAGAGGGGAGCAATGTAAAGGACAAGATCCTTTCAGTTGAATACTATACCGGAGCTGCCGCCTTTCAGGTACTGGCCAAGAAATACGGATCAACTCAGGTAGAATGGACCTATTCTATAAAAGCTGCAGGCTTTGACGCTGACGGCTCTTTCAATCCCGAAAAAGAATACAGCCATTCTTTCGGCTTCAACCTAAACATCCATCCTGCACTCGGCGCCATTATTGCCAACGGTTTTGTGATGGGACTCGATGACGAGGCAACCATCAAGATAGAAACTGAACCTGCCGGCATCCTCCTTGATGAAAGCAAGTTGAAATGGGACATCCCCATGGTAGGCAGCAACTCACAAACCCCCATAATCATTCTTGGCGAACGCATCGCTGGAACTAACGAATGGAAATTCGAGCCCCAAGCCCTCAACAAGGACAAGGCTATCACAGTAACATACGACAAAGACTATATTGACACCCTCAAGATACAGATTCTTCAGCATGTTGAACTTGCCGAGGGATGGAACTGGATGTCGCTATATTCCGACCAACTTTACGAGGACCAGATCAAAACCCATTTTTCCAACGCACAGGAAATCCGCTCTCAACATGAGCTTCTTTACAATGATCCCGGCTATGGCTTCTTTGGCTCTTTGGCAAATATTAACTGCGGAAGCACTTATAAAGTAAATGTCAAGGAAGGTCAGAGTGTAGACTTTTACGCTCCCGAAATCCAATATTACACCGGAGACGCTGCCGACGCAAAGGCAGAATACATTATGTCGGGCTGGCAATGGAAAAGCTTCCCTTATTGCTTCCGTCATTATGTGGCAGAAGTGTTAGGCAAAGCGTCACTTCCCAATGGTTCCCGGATTATCTCCAAGGACGGATTCACCGAATGCTATGAAGGAAAGTGGGCAGGAACTCTCGAAACAATCGTTCCCGGAGAAGGCTATCTCATTTACAATTCCTCTGAAGATTATCTGGAGATTACATGGCCGGCCGAGAGTAAGCTCACCAAAGTTGAGAGGTCAAAGGCAGCGAAGCGCGCTCCCTCCTATAGCCCCTTCTCTTATAATAAAACCCGTTTTGCAGACAATATGACCATCATCGCCAAAAGCGATGAATACCTTGATGGCGAACGCTACAGCGTGGGGGCCTACGTTGACGGCGAATGCCGCGGAGCAGGCCGAATCATCGATGGCAAAATGTACATCACTGTCCATGGAGAACAAGGCGACAAGGTTGCCTTCAAACTCTATGACAAATTCAGCGGTCAGTATATCGACATGAATGAAACCGTAGGCTTCACACCAATATGCGGCAGTTCTGACCGCCCCATGTCCCTCAACGCCCCCGGCACCTTCACAGGTGTGGAGGAAATAATGGCCGACGATGACTTCGAAAACGCTGAAGTGTTCACTCTTTCCGGACAGCGCGTAGCCTCCGAGAACATTGCCCCCGGCATCTACATTGTGCGTGGCAAGACCTCGACCCGTAAGCTGATCATCAAATAAATCCACTATCATGTCAATCCCTTGCCTTCCGGACTCGGGGGCAAGGGGCTGACTTCCCTCTCAAGCGACCAATCATTTAACAACATAATGCAATGATATCGAACACGCCACGGCGAAAAACAAGTATGCTGAAAAGATTGACAGCAGCCATTGTCATGGCTTGTTCAATGGCCACTGTGTCTGTCCAAGCACAGGACATATCCCAGATAGCCAAGCATGACCCTCTGATTATCACCGGCTCCATTGGCACCAACAACACCTATTTTCATAGCTCCAACGGCAACAACTATATGTCGCCTTTGAGCAACAGCATTTTCGCCAACCTTAATATCAACGTCTACGGATTTTCGTTGCCTTTCTCCATCTATTTCTCCAACGACAATCTGAATTTCAACTATCCTCAATTATCCTTCAACATCAGTCCGAGCTACAAGAATTTCACCGCGCATCTCGGTCAATCATCGATGCCTTTCTCCAATTATATCCTCAATATGTCCTTCAATGGAATTGGTCTGGAGTATAAGGGATCGAAATTCAGGGCCTCGGCCTTCTACGGTGTGTTGCGACGTGCAGTCAATGACAATCCCGAGGACCCAAATCCACGCAGGGCCCAATATAAGAGATACGGCTGGGGTCTATCTGCAGGCTATGGAAAGAATGGCAACAGCATCGACGTCTATTTCCTTCGCGCCTATGATTCCGAGGGTTCGATAGACGAATACTGGCGTCAATTCTATCGCCCGCAGGAAAATCTGGTTGTCGGCCTTAAGGGTCAGGTTAGTTTCAAGAACCGCATCTCCCTTACAGCCAATGTGGCAACCTCCGCGTTCACAGCCGATACCGAATCGCAAAAAGTAACGACAGGAGAAGCCGCCCGTTTTGACAAGATCTTTGAACCCCGGTATACTTCGAGGGTAAGATTCGCGGGCGATGCAGCCCTCAATTTCTCTTTTTCATGGCTGAATGCCTCCATCTTCTATAAGATAATCCAACCGGATTATGTGTCTCTCGGCACATACTATACCTCCAACAACTACCATAGTCTGGGAGTTAATCTCGGTACAACTTTGTTCCGCAGGATTTCTCTTTCAGCATCTTTCTCCGGGCAGGCCGACAATCTGGCCAAACAGCAGCTTTATACCACAAAGGGCTACGTCTACAACGGAATGGCATCGTGGCGACTTGGCAATAATTTCAATGTATCGGCCATGTACAATGGGTTCCTGCAGAAGCAGAGCGACGGCACCGCTGCGGTGAACGATACTATTGAGGTCAAACGCGTCCTGCACAGTGTCAGCCTCCTCCCCACTTACAACCTTCCCGGAGAGAAGCTTGATCATACAGTTTCTCTTTCCGGCAACTATACACTTAACAAAGACCTCAACAAGTTTTCCATCGGAGAGACTGATGTCAAGACATTGGCCCTCGGCGCTTCTTACAATATGAATGTAAAGCCATGGGAAACCAACTTTACCCTTTCTCTCAGCCATCAGGGATCGAAAGGCTTCAATACTGAATACAATTCGGATGTAGCGTCTCTTTCCACCGGGCGCTCATTCCTCAAAGATAAGAATCTCAATGCGTCGGCTACGGTTTCGCTATGTTACAACGAGGTGAAACACCAGTCGAAAAGCCTTTCCATGGCACTCGATCTTAATGCCGGATATACTCTAAGGAAGTATCATACCTTCAGTTTCTCGGCATCATTCTGCAAATATGGAGATGTCAATATCACGAAGACAAGATCAAGTCTTGACGCCACTGACATCCGCCTTTCCCTGAACTATCTCTATACCTTCACTCTCCTCAGCATCAAACATAAAGACAAGAAGAAATGAAACGACTCCAACGACATCTAATCCTTTTGCTGTTCGCCGTGGTCACGATGGCGAGCGCATTCGCGCAAGGAGTGAACATAAACGTCACTCCCGTAAGGAACATTCTCCCTCCGCAGGTTATGTATTACCTGTCCAATCCGGGACAGTATTTCAATATCTCTGTGCAGAACACCGATAATGAAGCCAAGCTGATATACTTTGGAGTTGAACTTCGCCAAATCGTTCCCTCCTCCGGAATTGAGATTATAGTTCCTGGGAAAACGATGCCCCAGCGTCCTTTTGAGATTCCCGCCATGGGGACAAAAGTCCTTAACGCGGCAGAAATGCGGACCATGTTCAATCATGTTCGTATGGAGGATGTCTCTATGCCCTCCGGGTTGTTTGACAATGTGGTTTCCGGCTCTTTTGGCAACCTCCCAGAGGGAACCTATGAAATTGTCATCTTCGCATATAAGTGGGATCCATACCTTTCCTCACCTGTTTTGCTTAGTAATCCGGCATTAAGCCGCACGATATTTACAGTCTGCTACCAGGCAAAGGCTCCGGAATGGATAATGCCTGTGTCGACGGGAGAATTCGGCGACCATAACATTGCAACACTGTCAAAGCAGACTCCGATGCTGACATGGATGGCTCCGGTGGTGAATTGCGACCCGAAACCGCGCAATTACACCTATGACATCAAAATTGTCCAGCAGATGCCCCTACAGGCCATTGATGAAGCCATGGAGCGCAACCCAGTGGTCTACCAGACCTCGGGACTTCAGATGCCCCAGTGCCTCATTCCGTTGAATGTAATCCGTAATTTCTCGCCCTATGAAACTTACTTGGCGCAGATAACGGCCCGTTCCAATGCCACACAAGCTGGCTCGCTCGACTATATCAATATAATCAACGAAGGGAAGAGTGACATCAGGATGTTTCGTGTCAAGGATTATTCCGAGACGCCGGTTCAGCCTGCCACATACTCTCGCCCAAAACTGATGCGGCCAAATCTGCCAACTGGACTTTGGTATGCACAGTTCGATCCAGCCAAAGACGAAGTAATTTGGTCAGCGCCACAGCTCGACAATGCCGGAGGGAAGCATATATCATTTACCTATGATGTAAGAATCGTCAAACCCACAAGCGGCTATTACATCTATCAACAGAGTGAATGCTTAAAAGCCGCTAATGAATTGGAACCCCTCTTCGAGCAGAAGGGCATCCGAACCACCTCATACCGTATCCCCGCATCCACGGCAGAGAATCTTGACCCCAAGTCCGTCTATCTGATGCAGGTTGTCGCTCACCCCGACACCGTTGCAGGTGACTACAGGAATTTAACCTTCGAAGGCGAATGCAAAGGCATACCTGTGGCATTTGCACGAGCCCAGACTGTGCTCTCGCGGCCCGTATTGGTCACGCCAAGCCCCTATCAGAGTTTCGACCAGTTTGCCTACGAAGACGAAGACATTTCTCAGGGTGTGCATATCCTCCTAAGGGACAATCCAGTCATCAAGTGGATGCCATGCGAGGTTTCATCCGTTGACGAAGGCAATGCGGTCCCCAATGTGATCTATGACATTAAGATTACCCAGCCAAACAAGAAATACGCTGCCTCGGCTGCAGGCATGGAAGAGGCTCTCGATAACGAAAATCCGTTCTATGAGAAAAAAGGCCTCACATCCACAGAGTTCAGGGTGCCCTCCGACTTGTTTGACATCGTAGATCCAAAACAACTCTTTTTAGTGCAAGTTACCGCCCGTGTTGAGAATGCTGCTTCGGGCGACCAATCCTACATATTCCTCAACAAAGGCAAGAGCTACCCTGGCCTCATTGTCCTCCGCAAAACAACGGACATAACCCAGTATTCTGCTCCACATCTTACAGTGCCCAAACCTTACACAGAAATAGGCAACAAGAAGTTTGAGGTCCTCGATCCCAACAACTGTATCATCAAGTGGAGTGCCCCTGTGGCTTCGGGCAAAGCGCAGGATCCTGTGGATTTCACTTACGACATATCGATATTGCAACCTACAGGCGCGTACGACGCCTCCCTTTCCACCATTCTCGGTGAAGCTATCGACGGCGAAGTTGTCTATGAGCAAAAGGGCATAACCTCTACATCCTATAAGATGGACAAGAGGGCTTTTGATGCGCAGATTGATACTGCCTCCATGTTCCTGCTGCGAGTCCGCGCCGTGGCCGACGAAGCCTATTGCCAAAAGCACAATATTCGCCTTGAGAACGACGGCTATTCAGCCCCCGCGCTTGTCGGATTCAAGGCTGCCTCTGGCGATGATGCCGAAATAATCGGCTTAGGAGGCCTCAACCTGACCGATTCGCTATATAATTTTGTCAATCCCGAAATAGTCCTTCCCCGTTTTCTTCCCGATGAAGGCGCACGGAAAGAGTTCATCAATTCAGATATTGCTGTCAAATGGAACAGACCGACTTTCGAAGGAGGTGCCGGAGCACAGCCAGACACAATAAAATTCGTGTATGATGTAGAATTGTTTGCTGCAAAGGACTACATTTCCCGGGAAGAGATGCTCAAGAGTATCCCGATTTATGTCAACAAGGCGCTTAAGGCGCAATCCGACACAATCCGTTGGGACAAGCTCGACGGGAAAGTGGGAAAAGGCGACTATTTGCTGCTTCGTGTCAAGCCCACTGCTGTGAACGATAAATCTGTTGCTTTCCTCAACGACAGCATCAACATTGTGGACTTCGCAATGTCGGAGGTTTTCACAAGCCGATATTTCTAATGCGCGAATCAGGTTGAAATCTCCAATGAAAAGCCGACAACCGCCGGCGTAGCAGATCTGAAGGGGAATAGCATCCGCATCGGCGAGTATGAACTCGTGCTGGACGGTCAACTCGAAGCCATAGAGGATAAACCCGGACATTTCAAAGGCGACGGCCATGTAATATGGGAGCCGCTGATGCTCACCTGGAAATTGGCAGTCACGTTTGATGATATCGCAATCAATACGGAAAACCAGGTTTTTGAAGGTGTCGTCCAGACATGGGGAGGCGCCCACAACAAGATGCCAAGCGCTGAAGTGGTGGAGAAGCTTTTCTCTGACTGGGGAATCGACAATCTTATTGGAGACAGCGGAATTCCTTATGCCGACAAGCTACAGGGCAAAGCCAACGACAAGGTGAAAAGCCTTGCCGAGCAATTGCCGATCGATAGGTATTATCAGGAATATCTCGATGGCAAAGCCCGCGTGGCCGGACTGCTTGACGGCAATGTAGAGAATGTAACCTTCCCGCTTGAGATACCGGAGAGCATAAATCCCACTCCTGTCAACCTGACAATCTCCAAAATGAAGTTTGCGCCGACCTATGCCACGATGGATCTGTTCGGCACATTTGTCGTGCCTGAAACAAAGGCCACTCAAGGACAGATATTGGTATTCGGATCTCCACGAATGTGTATAAGTCCCAAGACGTTGATTCCGGAAGGAGGAACCGTGGCGCTTCTAAAGGATTTCGAAGTCGTCGATCCGAAGACAGATTTCAAATGCAAGTTCCTTGCGCCGAAGGATGTGATAGAGCCGGAGGACGGTTGCTTCGTTTCCTGGAGCCAGAATAAGTTCGAATGGCTCAACATCGACATGGACATGACCATGCCTTCCGACCTCAAAAAGGTTGTAGCCGGCAAACGTACCGAGGAATCGCCAAAACTGCATCTTTCCACAAGAATCCAGGAATGGGAACATTTCATAGCAGAAGGCAGTCTTGATTCATTCGAGCATGTCGACCTTCCCGGATATGTCTTCACTGGCGAGACTGCCGTAGTTGACCTCGCAGCCAACAGCAACCATAAGGATATGGCGTCATTCCCGGCCGGATACAAACTGGAAAACTCAGGCCTTTCAAAAGGCTCTGAGAATGAATGGACGGGACTTTACTTTAAGGAACTCTCAATGTCTTTCCCCTCGTCGATCAAAGTCGGCAACGGCAAGGAACCTATGAAGGTTGCTGTCAAAGACCTGTTCATCGACAAATCCGGACTTACTTTGGACTGTGGAATAGTCAATGCCATCAATTACCGTGCCGGCGACAATGCTACCATAGGAGGATTCAAGTTCAGCCTCGATGAGATAATGGTGTCAATTGTCCAGAACGACTTCAAGAAATTCGGATTCAACGGCAAACTCGAAATCCCATTGTTCAAGGGAGAAATAGATTATGCCTGCAATATTTACAATCAGACTTTCACCAATAAAGGCGGAGGCAAAGGTTTCGCCTATGTCTTTACCACATCCCAGATTGAAGACCTCAACTTCGATTTCATGCTTGGGGAGCTCACGCTCGACAAAGACTTGACTTATCTTCTGGTCGAGGCGATTGACGATGAAAAAGGTGAGACAAATACAAACGTGGAATTGCTGGTCGGAGGCTCGGTTGAGATTGCCGGAGCAAAGACAGCCAATAAGAAACTGGCCAATCTGCCATTCGAACTCAAACTTCCGGGAATACGCTTCTGTAAGATGCGCATTGCCAACAACGACGGTTTTGAGTCGGTATATGAGCACGACCGTCAGGTTCGGGCAGCCGAAGCTACCGAAAAGATGCTGTCGGAAGTAGAGAACAGCAATGCCATCGGAGCAGGATGGTGGAACGAGGCGTCCAAGATCGACTTTGGAAAAGACAGCGATTTTTACCTTAACTTCGGTCAATGGGGGTGTGCATCTCCCCAAAAGAAAATTGGCCCGTTTGAGTTCGCACTCAAAAAGTGGGATTTCGCATTGCACCGCGATGGCTCGAAGCCATATATAGGTATTACTCTCGGAGGTGACATCACCTTCTGTTCTGACCTCAAGATAAGCGCCGGCACTGCTATCGAGATCCAGTCGTGGGTGAACAATCTCACTGACTTCTCAAACATATCCCTTGATTATAAGGGAGTGGAGTTCCGTGAAGCGACATTCGAAACAGAGACGCCCCTATTTTCATTCAAAGGCACACTGACATGCGCTGACGATCCCGCCAAGGACAAGGGTTATGCCGGCCAGATCAAGGCAGCTGTGAAGGGCGGACTTTTTAAGGTGGATATCAATGGCGGCTATTATGACCATAAGGAAAACGGCAACAACTTCAGTTGGGGTTTCTTCGACATCATGGCCGGAGGAAAATGCGGTATCCCGATGGGACCCATTTCAATGAACAACATTCATGGAGGACTCTATTTCAACTGCGCCTATAATATTCAGGACAAACTGCATCCGAAACCTAAGAAGGGCGTCATCGGCATCATCGCCGGCATGGGCATAGGCACTGTGGACCAGGTGACGCTGAAGGGAGATCTCGACCTTACAGTTGTCTACGACCGGAAGGCAAAGAACCTCAGCACCTTTATTTTCAAAGGTGGAGTCAAAGGTGTGGGCGGCATGATCGACAGCAAGGTCAATATGGTCTATGAGGATAATCCGCAGGAACAATACTTCCAGCTTGACATAACCGTTGACGCCTCGCTTGACGGCGGCATCAACGACATTCTTAAGGAACTCAACTCCGAACTTGAACAGGTAAGTGAGGAACTGAGCGATTATGCCGGTAGTTTCGCAAGCGCCGTCGGCGACAAGAACGAGCACAAGACCGGAAATTATAACGAGTCCATGGCAAAATATGAGGAGGGCAAAGCCAAGGACAAGGACAAGACTGATGACGGAATCCAGGTCAAAGGTCCGGGCGTGTCTGTAAGCCTCGACTTCCGAATCGGCCATAAGAAACAGGGACCTGATACGAAGACCAAATGGCACATCTATCTTGGTGAGCCCGAATGGGACAAGCGCTGTGCCTTTACCCTGGTTGACTTCAAATCCAAGATAGTCACCGTGAGTGTAGGCGCAAACGCCTATCTCTGCCTTGGAAATGAATTGCCCAACAATGGACAGTTGCCTGAGATACCGGCCAAAGTCCGCAAGTTTCTAAACGGTTCTTCTTCCGGAGCTTATGCCAATGATGACATAAGCAAGGCTAATGCTGCGCGTGAGAAAGCCAAGAAGCAGTTTGGCTTAATGGGAGAAACTAATGGTGGAGTAATGTTGGGAGCCGCAGTTTGGGGCTATGTTGACGTTGACCTCGGATTGTTCTATGGCGACATGGGTGCCACAGCGGGATTCGACATTTCTGTCCGACATCTCAGTGAGAATTCAAGATGTATTAATCTCAAGGGAGGACGTCCGGGACATAACGGATGGTATGGCGAAGGACAGCTTTACGCCTATCTTTATGCCAAGTTCGGCTTCCGCGTTTATCTTGGCTTCATCAAAAAGAAGATTGATCTGGTAGATGCCGGAATCGGTGGCGTTCTCCAGGCCGGATTGCCTAATCCTAACTATTTTACAGGTAAGGTTAGGGCCAAGCTTCGTCTCCTCAACGGGCTCGTTAACATCAACAAGACCTTCTCCTTCGAATGCGGCGATGTCTGCGAAATGTTCTACGGCAATGCTCTCGATGATTATCAGCTCTTCGAGGAATGCAATATAGGTTCTGTCGACCTGGATAAGGCGGCAGAGAATCCCCTTGACTGGGAAATTCAGAGCCGCCCCGTGGTAACAACACAGGCCGACCTAAACAGGCCTATTGCAGTAGCGGATCCTACTGAGCTTGAAAAGATCAGAAAATCAAGCCAGGGAGACAACTACGACGAAGGGACCCTCAACCGTTTTGCCAGTCGCAAATTCAAGTTTGAGATCATTCCTGACTCAGTGCCCGAACTGACAGAATACAAGAGTCTGACTGATGCACGCAATGACCGAAGCGGCATCCGCAGCGAGGTGGAATATCTTATGAACGGCAATAAGGTGACTCTGAACCTGACTGTTCTCAATCCGAATCGCTTCTATCGTCTTCGCATGAAAGGACGCGCCATGGAGTTTGTCCAGGGCAAATGGCGTCATCCCGAAGTTTACGACACAATCGACAACCAGTGGAAGTTCCAGCCTTGGAGCCAGACTAAGGATTTCTATTTTGTGACAAACAACAAAACCCGTACACTTGAGGACGCAGAAGACCTGCAGCCCCATGTAGCCCTTGCGTTCCCCAACAACTGGGAGAATTATAAGGAGTCAAGCATCCAGGGCGGTAACACTCTTATTTATGCTCTTCCCGTCGACTTAAAGCATCCCACCATATCCCTCAGAAGAAAGATGAAAGGGAAAGCCTATGTCAAGGGGAATCTTAACTGGTATGTATATCAGAACGGCCGAGTTGTATCAAGCGCTCCCAATAAATGGATTGAGAATGACTCTGTTTCAATCATGACACCCTCCGGAGGTCTGGCACCTTTCAGAGGGGAAGGCCGAATGATACTCCGTTACGAATGGGTTGAGCAAAAAATGAGTGAGGCGACATGGAAAGAAGTGAAAAATTATACTGTTTACGGTGAATCACGCGAGAAAGTACTTGCGAGGGAGAGAGAAAATCTGAAGAATTCCCTGCAGTCAGGAGGAAGCGTGAGGAGCTCCGGAACCTCAGGGGCACCTTCCTTTACTCCAGGAGGGACTACCCAAAACACTTCCGGCAGGACAACGCGTACAAATACGTCAAATACTCCTACTACTTCGAAAACTCCGATCACCAGGATCTCTGCCGATCCATTGAGTTCTTATCGTGTGGAGGTTGCCCAGGTAGATTACTTTGGAATTGGTTCGGAAACCAAGTCCCGATTCCGCGTCACCGTGTTCAAGAAGGAGAAAGGGATGGTGGACGTTCACCGGTCCAAGGATCTGCTGTCGATGAGAGTTGTATCCAGCGGCGATAGGAAAGCCGATGACGTATTCGATGTGCCATTGTTCTATCTGAAGCCTTTCCTCGGGTTGCGCCTTGACGATATGACCATGACTGCTCTGCCACAAGGCCAGTTGTATGACAGTTACCTGATAGGCAACTTTAGGTCGACTGCCTCCAAATTTGCGTCAAGGAACGTCAACGGCTACAAGCAGTTCTTAGTGGCGTCTGATCCGTTCTACTACATAAGCTACCTCAGCAACATGTTCTTTATAGGTGGCCCGAAATTTGTGTCAGCCCCATCAAATCTTGACTTCCGGGTGCAGACCCCTGAATCAATGTATATGGTGACACCTTTCGGAATCTGGAACTCAGGATTATTAAGTATAGAGCCTCGCGACCACCTTATCCAACCGGGTTCAGTTTCGATTCGTGAAGCTGTCATGATGGATAGAAGGAGAATTTACAGAACCCTCGGCACATTATGGCCGCTTTACAGGGACGGTACAGTGCTTGCCAATGACATGCTGGGTGAAAATACTTCCGGACTCATCGAAGGCATGCCGCTGAAAGAAAAGTCTTATGCAGAGTTGTTCAGCGATCTCTATCAGGCGTGTGGAATGGTTTCGGATGCTATTCCTAAAACAACGAACTACCAGGTTAACTATACCAAGGCAGAGATGAAGAACTGGATGGCCGTCATGTGCGGTAAGATTTTAACTTACACCGGCGACTATGACCGTATTTCGCTCCAACTGCCTGCTTACCAGTATGGCATGATCTATAACGCCGCTTCATTGGGCAAGCTCAATCCCAATAAGACTTTTGAGATTAATGACAACTACCGTCATACACGCATCATGTGTCATCCTAAAATTAACAAGAGTGGCTGGCAGTCTCCTTTAGGTAGAAGACTGTATTACTCATCTGTCAGCTCCACTGGTTATGTGACGGATAAAGACTATGCGGCTACATGGGAACAGTGTTTCTTCAACCCAGAGAAGACGGCGGAATATAACGATATGAAGTTCAGGTTTACTCGTTATCGCGTCAATGCATGGAATTTCCGCCGATTACAGTGGACAGTGTTCAATGACGGAAAGACCGCTGAACTCATTGAGCCCTGCTCGTTCTTCCAGTTAACTTACCAAAAGAAGTATTCCGAACTGATCAAGACTCTCCAAACCTCTTCCAACACTTCGTATGGAGGAGCCCGAAACCATCGCGGCACGTCAAATTCGAGCTATCGCCATGCCACTAAGAATAAGAAATAGAAAGAAAAATGAAAGAAAAATGAAAGAAACAAAGAAACAATATATGCGCTCATTGCTTTGGGCAGTCGCAGCCATCATCGCTGTACCCTACGTTTTTGGCATGGGGATGTCCCACAAGGCAACCACTGCACCATCCGCATCAGCCGATGACTCGATTGCGGATTACGATGAATACAGACAACAGCTGCCCGGCACTCATCCGATCGGCACGCTGAAACCGGATACAACATTCAGCGAAAGAGACATGTATGTCTATATCAAGGCAATTGCACGCGCTTATGGCGACAGCGTAGTGCTGAGATGGGCTGTCCCTTCCTACCCAGAATGGGAATATCTGAATCGTTTCGGCTATGATGTTTATCGCCTGGATGATGATGCGCCCGGTTTCAATCTTGATACTCTGGCCAGGAGAATAAGACCTGTATCACTGGAGAAATTCAGGAAATGCTATCCAGATACCATTGACTCTATCGCCTATCTGGCAATGGGTTCAGTATATGGGTCGGGTGATATGACACCAGAGATGACCACTTATGAACCGGGCAGCATAGGGGCGTTCACCGAAATGGCTCAGGACCAGAAGACACGTCTGATGGCTGCATATCTTGCCTCTGAATGGCGCCCCGATCTCGCGCAGGCCCTGGGTCTGAGATTCGTTGACCGCAATCCGAAGAAAGGCAAGGTTTACTCCTATTTCATCGCACCTTCAGTCACAGATACTACCGGGCAGTTCCTTATTATGCCTGCTCAAGTGGAACATGTCAAAAATGAAAAATATAAGCCTCAGCCTTACGATATCCAAATCACGGATTCCTTGCTGGGACACGGAAGCGTGAACCTTTCCTGGAATGACACCATCAACGGCACCTTTGAAATTTTTATGCGTCCTGCGGGAACCTCCGAATGGAAAAAGGTGAATGAAAGGCCTTATGCGCCGCCGATCTTTTCAAGTTTCAACAACGAGGAAGTGTTTTTCGAGCATACGCATGGCCTTACCGGTGATTTCGAATATGCAATACAGGCTCATGATGCTTTCGGAGACCTCACGCCGATGAGCAAGCCAGTGCGGGTGCATTTCCCCGACATGCAACCTCCAAGGGGCCCTGAGATAACAAAGATTGAAATCGAACGCCCCGGGAAGAATCTGTGGGACAAAATCTATGCCACAATCCATTTCCATAAGGATACAATCGAGGACGATTTCGTCCGCTACATACCTATGTACCATAATGACAGAGACTCCCTGAAACAATGGAGACTTCTCTCCGACCAGTATATTTCGCCTGCCGACACGGTTGTTCGCATCGATGTTTCCGATATTTCAACGGGCATGATTGTCATGGCGGCCGTGGATACGGCAGAAAATATAGGATATTCCTTCCCCCGACTTCTCAGGATTCGGGATACAAAACCGCCTAAGGCTCCAACCGATTTCAAGGCATTTCCGGCACTTGACGGGACGATTGCCCTGATGTGGAATATGCCGGACTCACTCGACGTTCATTATTACGATGTGCTATATGCCAATGCACGAGACCATGTATTCAACATGGCCAACCATAGGCATATATTCCCAAGGTCCTATACGGATACAGTTGATGTGAACGCAAACGAACGCTATATCTATTATACAGTCAGGGCTGTGGACTGGGCTGGCAATGAGGGAGAATGCTCGGATACGATTGCTGTTCTGCGTCCCAATCCGGCTCCTCCTTCCAAGGCACACCTTGACTCCGCGTGGGTCGACAACAAAATGATTCACACGCGGTGGATTGGAGGTGGAGACGAGATTATAGGCTCATATAATTGCTATCGTCGTAAGGACGGAACCGCGAAATGGGATTTGCTTAAAACTTTTGCCGGCGATTCGGTGAGGGCCAACGGATATGTCATGCAGATTGATGACGCTCCGGAGGGCCCGATGAATCAAAGATATGAGTATGCTGTGGAAACCGTCAGTCTTTGGGATATCAGTTCCGGACTGACCCCTGTATTCTCGGCCAAGCTGAATTATGACAAAGTGGTGGATGTCCCCATAAAGCTCCTGGGAGACTTCAACCAGAGGGAGGGCACTGTCAAGCTCGTATGGGAACTCTCGGACGTTCCATCAGATGCTTCTTATTACTACTGCCTATACCGTAAACTCAATGGTGAGAAATCGTTCAGATATCTTACCGACATCCCCCAAGAGAAAAGATATTATGTGGATCCACGCCTCGCTCCCGGCGAATCAGCTGAATACTATGTAAGTATCAGGTTCGATGACGGCAGGCAGTCTTTGCGGTCCAACGCTCTTTCTGTGTCTGCTCCCAAAGAAGAGGAATCCCCAAAAGTTCAACCTTAATGGAAACTGAATTATGAAGCATCTGTTATGGATAATTTCAATGTGTATGTTGCTTACTTCATGTGGCGACTATTTCCAGTTCGGCGAAGAGCCCAACGACTGGGAAGGCATCAGCATGCGAATCACCAATGAATCGGCATGTATAATGGTGGGTGATTCCATGCCTTTGGGGATTGAATTTTCCGATACTTCTAAAACCGGAAGTCCAGTCTTTTGGATGTTGTCCGATCAAAATATCGCCAAACTGCAAAATGACACCCTGAAGGCACATCAGCCCGGTGTGGTGGATGTCATGGCCATAGGAGGAAACGGCCTGTTGTCTGACACATGCCAGGTGAGGGTCATCGACAGATGGGAACTCCAGGATTTCAGCATGCTTCATCCGTCCGACATGGTGATTTATGCAGATATCCGCGTTGATGGCGAGCCATGGAACGATTCGACAATGATAGTGGGTGCATTTATCGGAGGTGAACTTACCGGATTGGCTGTTCGCCGAGAGGCATATGGAATCTCCTATGCCGAATTGCGTATCTGGGCACCTACAGACCAAGGACAGGGCAGAATCGACCTCAGATGTTACGACCGAATTAATTTCAAGCTTCTGTTAAGTCAGGAAGACCTTGAATATAACGCCTATCGAACATTAGGCACACTCTCAAATCTTTACAACTTAAACTTCTCAAGATGAAACGGCTAAATCATATAATCCTGCTTTTAGGAATGATGCTCCTTGCTGTCGGCTGCACCTTGTCGCTTGATGAACCGCTGCCCGATGGAGGCGAAGATAATCTCAATGGAGACGGCTTCTCGGCTCCCAAGACACAGCAGACGGAATTTGGAGATGTGACTTATCAATTTGAAGAAGGCGTACGTGTCATCGACGAGAAATACGTGCCCTACATCATTTATTGCCGCAACGATACGGCAATGCATCATACTGAAATCCTTTTTACCAAGAACATCCCCGGAGACCTTATCCCCCGGCGAGGCGAATATATCGCCACGACAATGTCCCAGCTCTTCCAGTCGACTCTTTGCGACGAGGTCGATTTCGTTGAGGAGTCGCAGGGCGGCTATCTTATGACATCTCATGTCGTACCCCTGCATAAAGTTTTCAAAGAACTTGACTTTTCAATTGACGCAAGGATCGCGGGAGACTATGAGGAAAGTTCGGAACAATCTCGCTCGGGTGGAAATACGCCGAAACTGAAAGGTTACCGTCTTGTTCCCAGGCATAATACACATTCAAGAGGAGGTGAGGATAGCGGTGAATTCTCCGAGAGTCTCTTTTCCCTGGCATTCTGGGACGGCGACGAAAGCAAACTCAAGGAATTCGAAACCGATCCGGCAGATTATCATGATTGGAAGAATGAATTTGATACTCCTTTAGCAATCGTATTCCCGTCGGTAAGAGAAGGCGGTTCTGCAACTCGCTCTGCAACAAGAGTAGGACTCGCAAGTTATCAAAATGTTAAACTGAAGTTTAGCCTGAAAAACGGGTTTGACCTTGAATTGAGCAATGATCTTGTTCAGACTTATTCTTTTCGTTCGGAGGCATGCGACCGGTGGCTTGCATTTCCCGTGGTTGGATCTACAGGAATGACGGTTCCAAAAGATGGGATTCTCCATGAAAACAGATGGACTAAGTATGACTATGGAATTCCTCTTCCAGTATTGCCATCTTTAGGACTTGATGTTTATGTGGCTAAATTATGCGTTGATTTCAATTTTGCTTTTGCTTATGATCAGGCAAGCAAAATCACAGGCGATAAAGTTTTCCGTTATGAAGGCGCGCAAAAGACTCAGCTTTTTAAATGGAACATGAAGACGGACAAAAATTATGAAACCACCGTCAATCGCTCCAAATCTCTGGATGTCAGAGACCCAAGGAATCGGAAAGATCTCTCGAATACCGTTTTCCAGTATGCGACAAGAGGTTATCTTCATATTGATATTGGTTTTACCTTAGGTTATGCCACATTGGATATCTCTCCCCTCAGAGTCAATCTTGATGTTTCCTGTACCCATAAAATGACAAATGACGGAAGCAAAGCCAAACCGTCAACGCTCAAAGTCAAAGAACGCTATTCCAAGGAATATACTTATGAAGCCACCGATAAGAGCCTGGACGAATGGAAGGGCACTCTTGCCGTTGGGATATCGACAGACGTGAAAGGCGGGGCTGATCTGGGTGATTTAGCTGACTATTATGACTGGTTTAAGCACGCTGCTGTTTCCATGAAGTGGTGGGAAGGCTCGATGGTTCTGTGGCGCATAGCCGACAGCCCCTATCCTGTCATTGAATATCAGCAGACCTATACCCCGTCAAACTATACATATCACGGCACTGTCACGTTGCCCCATCCCGGAAAGATAGGATGGTTTAGCATAAATGATTTCGTGCAGGGATTTGATTGTTTGGAACTCTTCATATTCGATGAAAATTTTAATTTCATTAAGAGAGGCAAATGCACCACTCCCTGGGGCAGTATCGCTGAACGCCAATATCTTAGCATAAAATACGGACAAGAATTCGGTTTTGACTTTACTCTCGATAATACTGAATTGCCCCCTTTAAGCAAATATTTCTATGTTGTACCTGCTTATTGGACAACGACTTTGTCTGGTGCTGTAGAACAGCCTTTATTTTCGAAACCCCTTAAGTATACCACCCGCTCAAATTCGGGGCAGATCAATGGAGTGGAGACTCTATGGGTGGAGAACGATGACAAATACTGCAAGCCGGGTTACTGCCTCGACGGTATAGCCATGGATGCAGACTGCCTTTTTAACGGATCCTCTCCGGCAAATGTTAATGTAAAGGTGGAATTCTTCGATTCCGACGGCAGAAATGTGATGTCAAAAGATTTTCAGTATGCCATCGGGAGCGCCAAGGGTGGCAAGATAAAGGCCATCTATCTCATCAATCACCGCATCGAGACTGTGATTGATAAGGCGAAAGTTACTCTTTGGTACGATGATCCGTATATGCAGACTTCAGTAGATCCGTCAGCTCGAAAAGTTATTCTCGACGAATACGAAGTCATTTACGATGACAATACAGAATGGTGGCCAGTCTTCGACTACGCCGACCCCTCCTCCTGGACCAAGCAAGGCTATCGTATTGGCTATTAATATAAAGAAACTGAAACCAATGTGATAACGAACACTCTAAAAATCAAATTATTACTGTCCGCTAAATATAAATAGTTCAAGCCCAACTCGTTGATAGACATGAGTTGGGCTAATTTTTATCAAAAGACAAGCCCCATCTTAGGAATTATTCCCCATTTGGTGGTTCTTCAGCCGCCTCTTGCAGTATGCGTTTGAGATCTTCGTCAGGACTTTCAAAGAAATTATTGAGATTGATGTAGTACATGAGTACGATTCTTACCATTGTAGCCAATCCGGAGAAACTCCAGGAGCGATTCAATCGCTTTTGGAGTAATGTCATGAGAAGATTTGCTATTAATGTGACCCATATTTGGATCTTGATTGCATTTGCGCTCTCTCCATAAAAATATCTGAGAGGGAAATTTTGCTTTATTTGTTTGAAGAGCGACTCTATAAGCCATCTTCTTTTGTAAATCAACACTATATCATCCAGATTCATGTCAAAATCATTAGTGAGCAGGCGTATGAGCTTTGGCTGTTTGCCTTTCTTGATGTCCGCATAGGTGATTATTCTTGCAATATGGTTGATTTCTCCCTTGCGGAACACAACTACCTGCTCCCTATATTTCATCTTCCCATCCTCGGTCATATCCATGCAATCCTCCAGCACTTCGTATGTGAGATTTTTCTTCAACTTGGTCACGTAGACCACGTTTCTTTCGGTCAGCATCTCAAACTTTTCATAGTTGATATATGCTCTGTCCATAGCCACAAGGCTATAGTTGGGGTAGGAACTGGGGGCAAGCATAAAGGAGTCGTTTGTGGCAGCGGAGGTGAACTTCACATCGCACGGCACGCATTCATTGGCGTTGATGATGGTATGTACTTTTATGCCACCCTTCTTCTTGCCGGTCTTTGGATGACGGCCAACGCCCTTGAACAACACGTTGGAAAACAGAGATATCGTAGTAGAATCTATGATTCGAAGTTTCTTCATCCATGTCTCACCGGTGTTTTTTCGGCTGTCCGAGTTAAGTGCGGCCTTGTTGGATTCGTATAGGTCTCGATAGACGTCCTCGAAGAGAGTCTTTTGAAGGTATGCAAAACGTAGCGGAACCACGAATAGGAATCACAGATGCCATCCCGGAGCCTATATTTCTTCGCAATGCCGGGAAAAATCGCTAAATTTGCAGTAGCAAAGATGCCCTACAAGCGGGTTCTGTGGCATAAGACAGGGATAATCATCCATCGGCGAAACCGTCTTCAAGACCGGAATTCCGGACAGGAAAAAGGCAACGGATAGGTAGCGATTCAATCTCCTAACCCTTCCAAAAACCGAATTTTCCGCCGAAAGCACCCTTCGGACGAACAACGCCAATCTCTCCTAACTCTCAACACATTACTTTATTCCCCATTTATTGCCATAGTCTCGCGAATTCTAGTTATCTTTGTCTTGTTCCTGACAGATGGCGTGATTCTGGTCATGCCTTGGAATCGGGTGAAAGTCCCGGACAGTGCTCGCTGCCGTAACCCCAATTTGATAAACTGGGTTTCTTGCCACTGGAATGGTGATTCTGGGAAGGTTTGAACGCATAAGCCAGAGGGGAAGTCGGAATACGGTGACAGGAACGATGGCTTTTAATAACCTGCGAGTTTCTTCTGCTTGATTGTGGAAGTTTCGGGTTGAAAAGATTTGGAAAATGAGAAGAATATTGTTTACATTGCTGGCTTTGTCCTGCTGCTTTGGTGGTGTGCTGGCTGAAAAAATAGAAAGAGACACATTGCATGTGGAAATGCATGCGGTGAGTGTCGTCGCGGTGCGTGAGCGCACAATTGTCAAGCCGCAGGTGCTAACAGACTCTGTGCTGCAGCGCCTCAACAGTCAGTCGGTAGCTGACGCACTGCGCTATTTCACTGGGGTCCAGGTGAAGGATTACGGAGGAATAGGTGGTATAAAGACCGTAAACATCCGCAGCATGGGCACAAACCATGTGGGCGTGTTCTACAATGGCGTTCAACTTGGCAACGCTCAGAACGGTCAGGTCGACTTGGGTCGTTATTCGCTCGACAATGTGGAGTCGATTTCTCTTTACAACGGGCAGAAAAGCGACATCTTTCAAACGGCGAAGGACTTCAGTGCATCAAGTGCCATATATGTCACAACCAGACGCCCGCGATTTACCGGCGGAAAACGCTACAATGTGGTTGCGCAGATGCGCACCGGCAGTTTCGGGTTGGCAAACCCTTCGCTTCTTTGGGAACAGAAGCTTGGCGGCAGCACATATCTGTCGGCAAGTGCGGAGTATACGAATGCCAACGGACGTTACAAATTCCGCTATAAGAGAATGAATCTTGACGGGTCGGTGGCTTACGACACTACCGCTGTGCGTCGCAACGGCGATGTGGAGTCGCTGCGTACGGAGTTGGGCCTTTATGGATTTCTGCCAAATGGAAAATGGAATGTCAACGGGTATTTTTACACGTCCGACCGCGGCATTCCCGGGGCGATTGTCAACAATGTGTTCCGGCACGGAGAGCGGCAGGTCGACAAGTCGGCATTCGGGCAGGGCGCATTGCAGACGCGTATAGCGCCGTTCTACTCCTTGAAGGTGACGGGAAAATTTGCGTGGGATTATTCTAATTTCTTGCGTGACGACCCGAAGGAGCTTTACATAAACAATCATTATTATCAGCAAGAGGCATATCTTTCGTTGGCTAACTTGTTCACGCTTACTGACTGGTGGCGGATGTCGGTGGCAGTGGATGTTCAGATGAATAAAATGAACGCTGATTTGCAGGATTTTGCATATCCGAAACGTTGGACGGAGCTGGCCTCGGTGGCGTCATCGGTTGATTTCGAGAAGGTCAGCGTGCAGGCGAGCCTGCTGGGCACATTCATTCAGGAGTCGACGCGTTCGCGCAAACTGTATACGGCATCGCCCGATAAGAGGGAGTTGTCGCCGGCTGTTTTTTTCAGTTATACGCCAATGTCTGAATCCGATTTTGTGATAACGGGATTTTTCAAGCGCATTTTCAGGATGCCTACGTTCAACGACTTATACTACACCGAAATAGGCAATGCCAACTTGAAGCCGGAGCGCACAGGGCAATATGATTTGGGTGTGGCTTACGGATTGCAGTTTGGCGGTGGATTTCTCAAGAGTCTTAAATTCAGGGCTGACGGCTACTATAATACGGTTACTGACAAAATCATAGCCTACCCGACAGGGCAACAGTTCCGCTGGACTATGCTGAATCTTGGAAAGGTGAGAATTGGCGGTGTGGAGTCGGCGTTGGTGCTTGACGCGGCTGTGCGTAAGGTTGCGGTCGGACTCAATCTGCAATATACGTTTCAGAAAGCCTATGACTGCACCGACAAGGAGGATTCGTTCTATGGCGACCAGATTCCATACACGCCGCGCCACAGTGGCTCGGTGGCGTGTCGCCTCGATTGGAATGGATGGCAGCTGAACTATAGCTTTATCTATACGGGAGAACGCTACAACGAGCAGGAAAACTCCCGCTACAATTATGAGCAACCGTGGTATACCCACGACATGTCGCTGGCGCGTGAGTTTGTCTTTGGCAAAACGCGTTTGAAACTGACGGGTGAGTTAAATAACATTTTCAATCAGGCGTATGAGGTAATCCACAATTACCCAATGCCTGGCCGCAACTTTAAATTGTCGGCGCGTTTTTCAATGTGATTGTTATGAATTGGAGATTTTACATATTGTCGTTGTCGATTGTGGCGGTGCTGTTTGCCGCCTGCCGCACGGATGAGGTGCTTGTCGATATGGAGAAGATTCATGTCGCAGAGCCGGAGTATACCGACGTTGAGGGGTTTTACTTGCTCAATGAGGGCAATATGGGCAGCAACAAGTCTACTCTCGATTATTTTGACTACGGAGAGGGAACGTATTACAAAAATATATATTCTGAGAGAAACCCGTCGGTGGTTAAAGAATTGGGCGATGTGGGAAATGACTTGCTGATATATGGAAGCAAGCTGTATGCGGTGATCAACTGCTCGCATAAGGTGGAGGTGATGGACGCTTCGACGGCTGTCAGGTGTGCAAAGATAGACGTTCCCAACTGCCGTTATGCCGTCGGCGACAAGGGATATGTGTATGTGAGCAGTTATGTCGCTCCTGTGCAAGAGGATATCAATGCGCCGAAAGGTGCTGTCTTTAAGGTCGACACGCTGTCGATGCAGATTGTCGGCAGTGTGGAGGTGGGCTATCAGCCTGAAGAGATGACCGTGGTGGGCGACCGCCTGTATGTGGCGAATTCGGGAGGCTACAGGAAGCCGAATTATGACAACACCATATCTGTTATCGACTTGCCGACGTTTCAGTTGTGTGACGTGATTGTGCTCGATGGCACGGCCAACTTCCATCGTCTTGTGCACGACAGCAAGGGACGCTTGTGGGTGAGCTCGCGCGGAAATTATTATGGCGATTTAAACTCTGACTTTTTTGTGGTCGATCCACGGAGCAAGACTATTGTGAAGGATTTGAAGATTCCGGTTTCCAACGTGTGGGTTGACGATAATGTGGCATATGTTATAAGCACGGAATGGAGCTACGTTACGGGGGAGAATCGGGTGACGTATGCCAAGATAGACATGGCTACGATGGAAGTGCTCGACAGAAATTTCATCAAGGATGGTACGGATGCGTCCATAAAACATCCATACGGCATCGCTGTGAATCCTGTTACTAAAGATATATATGTGACCGACGCCAAGTCTTATGTGGTGTCGGGCACGGTCTACTGTTTCAGTAAAGATGGTGTGTTGAAGTGGAAACAGACTGCTGGTCAGATTCCCGCACATTTCGCTTTTAAAGGAAAAATAAAACAATAAAGATATGAGAAAACAAATGATTGCGCTCGCAGCGCTGTGTCCATTGACGGTTTTTGCTGTCAGTCCGGTTCATAATAGAGTTATAGATTATGTGCCCGCTCCGGGACAGTTTGTAAACGTGCTGCCTGAATGGGAAGACGGCGACGACTCTGAGGCTATGGCTGCCAAGGCGTTGCAATATATGACCGGAGAGGGCTATTATATATCTCTTGGAGCATGGGGCGGATATGTTACGGTGGGCTTTGAACGGACTATCGTCAATGTGCCGGGAAAACGCGACATCTACATCGAAGGCAATGCGTTTCAGTCTTCGCAGTCGTCGACAAAAGGAGGCAACAGTGAGCCGGGAGTCGTGATGGTGGCATACGACATCAACCACAACGGGATTCCGGATGGAAATGAGTGGTTTGAGATTGCCGGAAGTGAATATTCGAAATCAATCCACAATTATGAGGTCTCATATATTCGCCCGGCTTCTGACAATGACGATATTATGTGGATGGACAATCAGGGAAACAGCGGATTTGTAAACAGAATACCGTTCCACACACAGCCATATTGGCCGCAGTGGCTCAGTGGCAGGTCGAAACTTACGTTCCAGGGGGGTCGTTTGCCGGACAATAGTGTGAACGAGGGCACGGCTGACGATCCGTACATTGTGCTTAAAGCTTTTGACTATGGCTATGCCGACAACTATCCTAATTTCTCTGATAAAGAAGGACTGGTGCGCAATGAGGGCGCGATGATCGACATTGATTGGGCTGTAGACGCCAATGGCAATGCGGTGAAATTGCCCGGCGTGGATTTCGTCAGAATCTATACCGGAGTCAACCAGACGAATGGAATCTTGGGTGAAAACAGCACAGAAGTTGTAAGGGTTGTCAACACCCACTCGGTGGGAACTGGCGATGCGGAGTCGGTTGATGAGTCGATTGTGATTGACGAGAAGGTGCTGGCAGAATTTTTGGCGCGTTATGGTGGCGTCGAAAGTCTGGACAACAGCGGGCTAAGGTTGTATGTCGACCAATCAGGCCTTGTGTCGTTCACTCTTTACGAGGAAGCGTTGGCGCAGGTGTTTGACTTGAAAGGCAGATGTCTTTACAGTGAATTGATGCCAGAGGGACGTGGTTCTGTCGACTTGTCGTCTTATTCAAACGGAATCTATCTTGTGTCGGTTGCCGGACAGACAGTCAAGGTGATGAAGCGATAAATTTTAATTATAATGAAAAAATAGAGCCGGGCTTTTGTGTCCGGCTCTATTTTTTTTCTGTTATAAGAGATGGGATTAATTGTCTTCGTCAAGCAAAGGAATGGCGAGGTATGTGCGTCGGCCAGTAGGGAGAAGACCCTTGATATACATTACTTTGTCGGCGCTTGAGTCGCGCATGATTGCATTGTAGATGCTTTCAACGTCGCTCTGTGAATTCACTTTCTGCTCGTTTATCTCTTGGACAATGAAGCCATTGGCGATGCCTGCGTCTTTAAACTTGCCTTTCGACACGCCGCCCACAACAACTCCATAGCTGATGCCGAGCGCGTCTTTCGTTTTCTGAGGGAGTTTTGAGAATGTGCATCCCAACGCTGCAAAGTCAGTCTCTTTTGTGATTTTTGTGCTGCCTTGCGAGTTGCGGAATGTTACAGTCGCGGTGCGTGGTTTGCCTTTGCGATAGAATTTGATGACGGCTTTGTCGCCAGGAGAGTATTGGCTGATTGCCTCTTGCAGTTCGGCAGTGTTGCGCACTTTTGTGCTGCCGATTTCTGTGATTATGTCCTCTTTCTCCAAGCCTGCCTCTTTTGCTGCGCTTTGGTCTTGCACCTCAGTCACATATATGCCCTCTGTCAGTTTGATGTCTTTCTCTTCGCAAAGCTGGGGCGTCAGTTGGGTGAACGTGATTCCGAGCATTGCGCGTTGCACGGTGCCGTATTGCTTGAGGTCGGAAATCACCTTCTTCACGATTGATGAAGGAATGGCGAAAGCGTATCCGCTGTAGTCGCCGGTGCGGGAATAAATCAATGTATTGATGCCCATCAGCTCGCCTTTGGTGTTTACCAAAGCTCCGCCACTGTTGCCTTGGTTGACAACGGCGTCTGTTTGTATAAATGATTCTATGCCGAATTGACGGCTGTGGGTGACAGTTGAGATGTTGCGTGCTTTTGCGCTTACAATGCCGGCGGTTACGGTTGATGTAAATCCAAAAGGATTACCTACGGCAAGAACCCATTCTCCGACTTTCAGCTTGTCGGAATCTCCGAAGGTGATGAAATTCAAGTCGGATGCGTCTATTTTAAGCAGGGCGAGGTCGGTGTTGGCATCGGTGCCTATGATTGTGGCATTGTATGTCTTGTTGTCGTTCATCGTCACTTCAAGTTTCTCTGCGCCTTCAACCACGTGGTTGTTGGTCACGATATATCCGTCAGCGCTGATGATCACACCGGAGCCCAAGCCCAATGGCTGTGGCTCTGATTTCTTCTGTGGTTGTTGTTGCTGGCGTCCGCCGAAGTTTGGTCCGAAGAAGAACTCAAAGAATGGGTCGTTGAATTCCGACATGCGGCTCTGGCGGGGAGTGGCGAAACTTTTGATGCTGACAACGCGGTTGATTGTCGCTTCGGCAGCTTTTGTGAAATCGATTGGTGCGGATGTTGTGGTGCGAGGAGCACTGCTCTCCGTTGTTGCAATTTCAGCCGACATCGCTGACGGTGTTGCCATAATCAATACCGACATCAATGCTATCGCTGAATTCACTTTATTAAATCTTCCCATAATGATAAGTGTTAAATATTCGCGTTATTAATATGTTGAATAGTTAATTTTAACTTTCTTCGCGCCTAAATTACATCTAAATCCGCATATTTGTTCTTTGTGCGCGGAATATTTAAGTTTAATTAATCAAAGCTGGGCGTGGCGAAGTCGAAGTGTAAACTATTTATAATATATATGCTTGAATATTTAAATCGGAGATGTTAACACTATTCTTCTTCCAAAATCTCGGTCTTGACCTTCATTTCCTGATATTCTTCCCAATCGGGGTCGTTCTCGGCATAGAATGTCAGTGGCAGCACTTCCATGTCATGGAGCGCATCATTGAGGATGTATTGGAATTTCTTCAGATTCCGTGTGTAGAAAACCCAGTTGCGCTCGCCGTCACCGGTATAGATGCCTGTCAGAATGGCGGCTTGGTCTTTTTTGAAGGCGGCGTTCAGCGCATCGGTGACAGCTTCCATCAGCGACGACGTCTTAAAGTCGGGCATCCCGTTTTTATCGGAATCATATTTCCACGTTATTTCTATACGGTCGTTGAATTTGCCTGATGCAATGGCATTTTCCACACCACGGCGTCCGGTAACGATTATGCGGTTGCCGTTTTCACTTTCTGTCGGAGTGGTCCACCACTCGTCGCCTATTTTGAATTTTGTCATTTGTGTCTTAATTTTGCATCTAAGTTAGTCAATATTCGTCAACCTGCAAAATTATGGTCGGATATTGAGTGTAAAGTCAAAATAAAACAGAAAGATGGAACTGGTATTTTTATGCGTGACAGCGGTTGTGTGCATTGTGCTTGTGGCGCTTGTGGCAATTAAGGACAAAGCGGCCAGGGCGTTGCGCAATGAGTTGGAGGAGGCGAGGATTGAAAATGCGCGATTGAAAGAAAAAATTGGCAATGTTGAGGCGTTCAACAATTCGGTCAGAGAAGAGACGAAGGCTCAATTCAAGTCGCTTGCCGCAGATATCTTTTCCTCGCAGTCGGAAAAATTCAAGGAGGCGAATGAAACCCGTTTGAGCGAGATTCTGAATCCGCTGAAGGAGGACATCAAAGATTTCAAACGCAGGGTTGACGATACATATATGAACTCCTCGAAGGAGCGCACGCTGCTTGGTGAGCAGATGAAAAGGCTGATGGAGCTGAATATGTCGATAGGCAAGGAGGCGCGCGATTTGACGGAGGCTCTGTCGGGCAACACGAAGGTGCAGGGAGATTGGGGTGAAATGGTTCTTGAGACCATTCTTGTCAAATCAGGGCTTGTGGAAGGTGAGAATTATTTTGTGCAGCGCACTAAAAACGACGATGGAACGCAGATAAAGAACGACGATAACGGCAGACTGCGCCCTGACGTTGTGGTGGCATTGCCCGACAAGAAATGCATTGTGATAGATTCAAAGGTGTCGTTGACGGCATACGTTAATTATATCAATGCCGACAATGAGGACGACCGACAGCGTTTCGGAAAGGCGCATCTGTTGTCTGTGCGCAGCCACTTGAAGGAGTTGGAAACTAAAAGGTATCAGGACTTTGTTGGTGTGGGCAATGACGACAGGATTGATTATGTGTTGATGTTCATTCCCAATGAACATGCCTACATGGCGGCGATGACATTGGACAATAACCTTTGGATGGAGGCGTATGAGAAGAGGGTGGTGATAATCAGTCCGGCGCATGTGATCTCGACATTGCGGTTGATTGCTCAGTTATGGACGCGCGACAAGCAGACAAAAAATGCTTTGAAAATAGCCGAAGAAGGAGGCAAGCTGTATGACAAGTTCGTGGGTTTCGTGAACGATATGCAGACTGTAGAGCAAAGCCTTGGCAAGGCAAGCGAGGCTTATGCCAGTGCTATGTCTAAATTGCATACCGGCAGAGGCTGCATCGTGTCGAAGGTGGAGAATCTGAAGAAGCTTGGGGCGAAAACCAGTAAAACCTTGCCGTCAGATATGTTGCCGGAATAAAAAGGGGCTGCAAATGTGCAACCCCCTTGTAAATCATTATTTGAAATATATTTCCGACAAGTCGAAGCCTCTTGTGAAGGCGTCTGAGTCCATCCTCTTTTTCCCGGACTGCTGTAAAGAAAGAATCTCTAATTTGCCGTCGGCGCAGTCAACAAAAATCCGGTTCTTCTCGACGCTCACTTTGCCCGGCTTGGTGTCGCTGCATTCCATAGGAAGTGAGGTGGAGAAAATCTTCACGGAATATTCTTTGCCGTCTTTCTCGAAACTGCTCCATGCGGCAGGGTAGGGCGACAAGCCTCGAATCAGGTTGTAGATTGACTCAGCCCCTTTGTTCCAGTCGATGTGGCATGTGTCCTTGAAGATTTTCGGAGCCGGCAATGTGTCTGCCCCGCCGTCAATCAAAGCGTCCTGTGGAATTGTGGTTACGGAGTCGTTGATGATGTCGTCGACTGTCTCGATGACCATCCCTGCGCCAAGCTCCATAAGTCGGTCGTGAATGGCGCCTACGTTGTCAGTGACGGCTATGTCTATTTTTTTCTGCTGGATAATGTCGCCGGTGTCGATTTCGTGCTTGAGGAAGAATGTTGTCACTCCGGTTTCCTTCTCGCCGTTGATCACGGCCCAGTTGATAGGAGCTGCGCCACGGTATTTTGGGAGTAGCGAGGCGTGGAGGTTGAATGTGCCGAGACGGGGCATTCCCCAAACCACTTCTGGAAGCATTCTGAAAGCAATGACGATAAAGAGGTCGGCATTTATTTCTTTCAGTTGGCTGACAAACGTCTCGTCTTTCAGTCTCTCCGGTTGGAGAATGCGCAGTCCCTTCTCAAGGGCGTATTTCTTTACGTCCGACTGAATCATGTGGTGGCCTCTGCCGGCTTGCTTGTCGGGCATAGTGACAACGGCAGCCACGTTGTAGCCGCCTTCTACAAGCTTGTCCAGACTCGCTACTGCAAATTCGGGAGTGCCGAAAAAAACTATTTTTAAATCCTTTTTGTCCATTATGTGTAAAAATGTTTAGTCGTCGGAGAAGTGGCGCAGCACCCGACGGTATGAGTTGAATATTTTTGATTTGGACACAAATCCAATGTATTTGCCGTTTTCTACGACAGGCAGGTTCCAAGCGTTTGTCCTGTCGAATGTTTTCATCACATTTTCCATGTTGTCGCCGATTTCAATTTTTGCAGGTGGCATACACATAAATTTGCGCACAAACATACGGTCGTATAACTCGGGGCGGAACATGATGTTGCGGATGTCGTTCAGAAGGACGATGCCGAGCAGGTTGCCGTTGTGGTCGGTGACAGGAAACAAGTTTCTGTCTGACTGGGAAATTTTATGCACCATCTCCCGCAACGACATCTCGGGATGTACCTCGATGAAGTCTTTTTCAATGACGCTGTCCATTTTCAGAAGCGTCAGCACGGCTTTGTCCTTATGGTGTGTGAGCAATTCGCCGCGCTTTGCCAGACGCATTGTATAGATGCTGTATTTCAAGAATATGCGTATAGTGCAGTATGATATTGTCGACACCATCAGCAACGGAAGAAACAGCTGGTAGCCGCCGGTCATCTCGGCGGTGAGGAATATGCCCATCAACGGGGCATGCATTACGCCCGCCATCACTCCTGCCATTCCCATCAGAGCGAAGTTCTTGCACGACAATTCCGCCTCTGGAAAGAACCCGAGAGTGTTTGCGAGATAGGCGAAAAGGAAGCCTGTCATGCAGCCCACATACAATGATGGCGCAAATGTTCCGCCGACGCCGCCTCCGCCGTTTGTGGCGCTTGTGGCAAACACTTTGGTGAGAATAATCAGGAACAGAAACAAAATTACGAACCAAACATTGTTTCTTAGACTGTAGAACACACTGCCGTCAAGCAATGTCGAAGGGTCGCCTTTGAGCAATTCGGTGATGGCTTCGTAGCCTTCTCCGTAGAGCGGAGGAAAGCAGAATATCAGACCGCTGAGGATTACTGATCCGATAGCAAACTTATACCATGGATTGCGCAGCTTCGTAAACACATTTTCAACTGCGCCGATTACCTTTGTGAAGTAAAGCGACGTGAATCCGCAGACAATGCCGAGGATTATTACATACGGGATGTTGTTTGTAAGGAAAGCCTCGCTTTGGTCGAAGCTGAATTCTGGGCTATAGCCGGTGAATATGTATGAGACGGTGGCTGCCGTGATTGACGACACAAGAAGCGGCATGACCGACACTGTGGTGAGGTCGATCATCAGTACCTCTACGGCAAAAAGCATTCCGGCGATAGGCGCTTTGAAGATGCCTGCCACACCGGCTGCCGCGCCGCTACCCACAAGCATCATCAGAATTTGCGGCGACAGGCGGAAAAGACTGCCGAGATTCGACCCGATTGCGGCTCCGGTATTGACAATCGGACCCTCGGCTCCTACCGAACCGCCGAAGCCGATGGTGATGGAGCTGGCCACGACCGATGAGTATGTGTTGTGCAGCTTCAGCCGGCTTTTGTTCTGTGAAATTGCGTAAAGCACTCTTGTCACACCGTGGGAGATGTTGTCTTTGACGATGTATCTGACATATAGCCCGACAATCAGAATGCCCAGGACGGGATAGACAAGATAGAAGTAGTTGGCTCCGTCGACGTTGAAATGATTTGTCAGCAGCGACGAGATGGTGGCGATGAGGAATTTCAGCAGCAGGGCGGCGAATCCGGATAAGATGCCGATGAAGAATGCGAGAATGAGAAGAAAGGTCTTCTCGTTGATGTGGTCCTCCCGCCATTGCAGCACTCTCATCAATACTGCATTTGCGTTGTCTTTTAATTGCATCGTGTTCAGCATATCTACATTCCTTTTCCTGTCAGTACGGTTCTGACGGTGTATAAAATAATTTTAAAATCAACAAACAGCGACATGTTGTCGAGATAGATGAGGTCGTATTTTGACCGTTCTATCATCTCGTCGACATTCTTTGCATATCCATATTTCACCATGCCCCACGATGTTATGCCGGGGCGAATCTGATAGGTGAGTGTATAGTATGGTGCGCGTTCGATTATCTGCTCTGCAAAAAATTTCCGCTCTGGTCTTGGCCCGACGAGCGACATGTCGCCCTTCAGCACGTTCCAGAACTGCGGTGTCTCGTCAAGGCGGTACTTGCGCAGCGTGTGCCCAATTTTCGTGATGCGCTTGTCTTCTTCGTTCGACAGCATCGGCACTCCTCCGCTTTCTGCGTTTGTGACCATTGTGCGGAATTTGTATATGTGGAAAGGCTTGCCGTTTTTGCCGATCCTTTCCTGTGAATATATGATGCTGCCTTTCGAGTCTTTCTTTATTGCGAATGCTATGGCGGCAAAAACCGGAGCAAGGACTACAAGGGCGGTCGCTGAGATGCAGATGTCGAACATCCGTTTCACATTCTTTTGCCATTCGGGCATATTGCTTTGGGCAATGTTTACAAACGGCTCGCCTATAATGTTGGCGTGACGGATGTTGGACGTGATGATGTCGTAGGTTTCCGGCGCAATCTTTATGGGGATGGCGAGGTGGAAAAGGTTGTTTATCAAGTGCAGGGTCTCGGAGTTTGTGCGGTTGGACGGGGCGATTATGATGCTCTGCACGTCAAGCACCTTGCACGTCTTGTCCAAATCGGCCATATTGTCGTCGAAAGCGAGAGTCCCGACAACGTGAGCGCCGCTTTCATCTCTTGATTTTGTGATGGTTTCCAGCACTTGCGCGACTGTCGGCTTGTCACCGATGACGAGAGTGTTGAATCTGATGTCGCCGTTCTTGATGTGGCGTAGTATGTTGTTGGCTATGACTTTTCTCGGAATGTATAAGGCGGCCCCTATGATGAGCCATAGAGAGCATATCAGCTCATAGTTGATGTTGCGCTCTGGAAGGTTGTCGTTGATTAGAATCGCGAAGTATACAACCATTGACGCGAAGAACGATGAGACGACAGTGTTTAGAAACACCTGCATCTGGGGCTTTGAAAAAGGCTTGTTGTAAAAACCCGACAGGAGGCAAATGAAAACAATGAGAAAAGGAAATAATATTTGCCCAAGCACGATGTCGTGAAACGACAGATAGGTTGTGAACGCGTCGATTTCGCGCATGGCTCCAAAGTCCTTTGTCAGGCAGTATCTGACAAAGGTGAAAACCAGCCATGATATGTTGACGGCAAGGTAATCGTAAATTATATATCTTAATCTGAATCTTTGCTCACTTTTCACGGGCGCAAAATCTTAATTGTATTGTCGGCTGACAGCATCACCACGCTTGATGGGGCATGCGGGGTCTTGTCGTCTTGCCGGTATTTCACGATGTAGTCTACAGCCGACTTTATTTCGTCGGAAATCTCGTCGAAGAATGCTGGCGAAGGCTCGCCGGCGATATTGGCGGAAGTAGAAACGATTGGCTTGCGGAGCATCTTGCACAATCGCTGTGTAAACACCTCGCGCGACACCCGTATGCCTACGCTGGAGTTGTCGCCAAGAAGTTCCTGCGCAAGGTTCAAGGCATTGTCGTATATTATCGTGATGGGTTTCTCGCTCAGCTCGTTGAGCTGGTAAGCCATCTCGGGAACAGTCTCCACATAATTCTCCACATCTTCCATTTTGCCGACAAGCACAAGCATAGCCTTGTTGCTGGCGCGCTTCTTGATTTTGTACACTTTGTCCACGGCCTCTGCGTTGGTGGCATCGCATCCAATGCCCCAGATGGTGTCGGTCGGGTAAAGTATTACGCCGCCTTTGCGCATGACCTCGACGGCTGTCTTTAAGTCTTCTTCCATAACTACAAAGATAGCACGTTTGGCGGCAATATCAAAAAAAATCAGAAAAAATTGCATAAGTGCGCAAAAGTGAGTACCTTTGCGCCCGATAAACTTAATACACTTTTTATTTAAACAAAACTTAAATGGCAACAAAAATTAGATTACAACGTCACGGCCGCAAGCGCTATGCGTTCTATCCTATTGTTATCGCTGATAGCAGGGCACCACGAGATGGTAAATTTATTGAAAGGATAGGTTCTTATAATCCGAACACTAATCCTGCTACAATAAGTTTGAATTTCGAAAGAGCTTTGTATTGGGTTAGCGTAGGTGCACAACCTACAGATACAGTTCGTCGCCTTCTCTCTAACGAGGGCGTGCTTTTGAAGAAGCACTTGCTCGGTGGCGTCAAGAAGGGTGCTTTCACTGAAGAAGAAGCAAATCGTCGTTTCGAGGAGTGGAAGAAGAATAAGGAAGCACAATTGAACGCTAAGAAGGAGCAATTGTCAAACGACAAGAAGCAAGCTGACAGCAAACGCTTGGAGGAAGAGAAAGCAAAGAACGCGGCAAAGGCTGAGTTGGTGGCAAAGAAGAAAGCAGAAATCGCTGCTGCTGAGGCTGCCAAGAAGGCTGAGGAGGCTGCTGCGGCTGAGGCTGAAAACGCCGAGGCAACAGCTGAAGAGGCTCCTGCTGCGGAATAATCGTATACGTATCGCGAGTTTATGGCGGGGATGCACATCGTGCATCCCCGTTTTTTTGTCGGCAAGTTTGCTAAAAAGCGTGGGATTGCCTAAAAAATCTATATATATGACTGACGGATGGGAAAAAATCAGTAACTTTGTATGGTTTTCTCGATGGTAATCTTGCAAACCGTAAAATTGGTAAGTAATTCCTAAAAATTGATATGAGAGAAACGAAAAAAGCAATCCTTGAATTGGAAGACGGTACTGTCTTTGAAGGAAAGTCGTTCGGCTTTGAGAAGGCATGTTCTGGAGAAGTAGTGTTCAACACCGCGATGACCGGTTATCCAGAGAGTTTGACGGATCCATCTTATGAGGGTCAGGTTTTGGTGACGACGTTCCCGCTAATCGGCAATTATGGAGTGCCTCCAAAAGAAGAGCAGGATGGTGTTGCCCGCTATTTTGAAAGCAGCAGAATCCATTGCGAGGCGATTGTTTGCCAGGACTATTCTTGGGAGTATAGCTATTGGCTGGCCGAAGAAAGCCTTTCGGATTGGCTGAAGAGAGAACAGGTGGTTGGTGTCTATGGAATAGACACAAGAGCGCTGACCAAGTTGTTGAGAGAAAAAGGCTCAATGCTTGGCCGTATTTTTATAGAGGGCGCTGAAAAACCTGAATTCTATGACCCGAACAAGGAAAACTTGGTGGCGAAGGTCAGCTGCAAGGAGGTTGAAACTTATGGCGATGGAAACAAGACCGTTGTGCTGGTTGACTGCGGCACTAAAAACAATATAATTCGTTGCCTTGTGAAGAGGGGCGTGAAAGTGGTGCGTGTCCCTTGGAATTACGATTTTTCTCAGATTGATTATGATGGATTGTTTATCTCCAATGGCCCTGGCGACCCTGATATGGCTGGAGAGACAGTGGAAAATATAAAGAAAGCCCTTTCCGGCGACAAGCCTATTTGCGGAATCTGCATGGGCAACCAGTTGCTGTCGAAGGCGGCTGGTGCAAAGACCTACAAGTTGAAGTATGGCCACCGCAGCCATAATCAGCCGGTGCGTCAAGTGGGCACCAACCGTTGCTTCATCACGTCGCAGAACCATGGCTTTGCTGTAGACAACGAAACTCTTGGCGGAGATTGGGAACCGTTGTTTGTGAATATGAATGATGGGACCAACGAGGGTATCCGCCATAAATCCAAACCGTTCTTTTCCGCTCAGTTCCACCCGGAAGCGTGCAGCGGTCCGCTTGATACGGAATTCATATTTGACGATTTTATAAAACTGTTGTAATGACCAAAATTTCTCAACAAATGGCAGATTCAAAGAAAGAAAATATAAAAAAAGTTTTATTGCTCGGTTCCGGAGCCTTGAAGATTGGAGAGGCTGGTGAGTTTGACTATTCCGGCTCTCAGGCGCTGAAAGCGTTGAAAGAAGAGGGTATTGAAACCGTGTTGATAAACCCGAATATTGCAACAGTACAGACCTCGGAGGGATTCGCCGATAAGATATATTTCCTTCCGGTGACGGCATTCTTTGTCGAAAAGGTTATCGCAAAGGAGCGCCCGCAGGGAATATTGTTGGCGTTCGGCGGACAGACCGCGCTCAACTGTGGCGTGGACTTGTATCAGAGCGGTGTGCTTGAAAAATATGGAGTGGAGGTGCTCGGAACGCCGGTCCAGGCGATTATGGACACCGAAGACCGTGAGCTCTTTGTCAAGAAACTTGACGAAATCGATGTCAAGACAATTAAGAGCGAGGCTGTGTCGACAACCGACGACGCCATTGCGGCGGCGGAAACTTTGGGCTATCCGGTGATTGTGCGTGCCGCTTATGCGCTTGGCGGTCTCGGCAGTGGATTCTGCGACAACCGTGAGCAGTTGGTTTCGCTGGTGGAGAAGGCTTTGTCGTTCTCTCCGCAGGTGCTTGTCGAGAAGTCATTGAAAGGCTGGAAAGAGGTCGAGTATGAAGTTGTCCGTGATAAATTTGACAACTGTATCACAGTCTGCAACATGGAGAATTTCGACCCTCTTGGAATCCATACAGGAGAAAGCATCGTTGTCGCGCCTTCTCAGACGCTGTCGAACGATGATTATCACTTGCTCCGCAAGCTGGCGATAAAGATTATCCGCCACATAGGAATTGTAGGAGAGTGCAACGTGCAGTATGCCTATGACCCGATGTCGATGGACTATCGTGTCATCGAGGTCAATGCCCGTTTGAGCCGTAGCTCGGCGCTGGCGTCAAAGGCAACAGGATATCCGTTGGCGTTTATTGCGGCAAAATTGGGCTTGGGATACGGTCTCTTTGATTTGAAAAACACCGTTACCAAAGTGACTTCCGCTTTCTTTGAGCCGGCTCTTGACTATGTGGTCTGCAAGATTCCGCGTTGGGACTTGGGTAAATTCCATGGAGTGAAGAAAGAGATTGGCTCGTCGATGAAGTCGGTTGGTGAGGTGATGGCAATAGGCAGAACTTTTGAGGAGTCTATTCAGAAGGGTCTGCGTATGATTGGCCAGGGCATGCACGGCTTTATAGAGAACAAGGAAATAAAAGTGTCAGACATCGACAGCGCTTTGAAAGAACCGACCGACAAGCGAATTTTTGTGATTGAATCGGCTTTCAGAAAAGGATATACTGTAGATAAAATCCACGAACTTACAAAGATTGACAAGTGGTTCTTGAACAAGTTGAAAAACTTGCTCGACACCGCTGTCGAACTTGAAACATATTCTGATTTGGATTCTGTTTCTCCGGCGTTGCTCCGACAGGCAAAGGAGCAGGGATTCTCCGATTTCCAGATTGCGAGGGCTGTGCTTAAAGACGGAATGACAGAGTCGGAAGCGGCAAACAGAAAGGTGCGTGCATTGCGTAAGGCATATGGCATTCTTCCTGTTGTAAAGCAGATTGACACGCTTGGCGCGGAATATCCGGCTAAAACCAACTACCTGTATCTTACCTACAATGGTTCCGCTCACGACATTGACTATGAAAACGACGGAAAGTCGGTTGTGGTGCTTGGCAGTGGCGCTTATCGAATCGGAAGCTCCGTGGAGTTTGACTGGTGTAGTGTAAACGCCCTTATGACCGTGTCAAAGGAAGGCTGGCGCTCAGTGATGATAAACTATAACCCGGAAACGGTGTCGACAGACTACGATATGTGCGACCGTCTTTACTTTGACGAGCTGACCTACGAGAGGGTTATGGATATTATTGATCTTGAAACTCCTCATGGCGTGATTCTGTCGACAGGAGGTCAGATTCCTAACAACCTTGCCACCCGCCTTGATGAAGACGGGGTCAACATCCTTGGCACATCGGCAAAGAGCATCGACAATGCGGAAGACCGTCATAAGTTCTCGCAGATGCTCGATGAGCTGCACATTGACCAGCCGCGTTGGCGCGAGTTGACGTCGATGAGCGACATCAATGAGTTTGTCGACGAGGTGGGCTATCCTGTCCTGGTGCGTCCGTCGTATGTGCTTTCAGGTGCGGCGATGAATGTATGCTCTAACGATGAGGAGCTGGAACGTTTCTTGAAGCTCGCAGCCAATGTGTCTAAACAGCATCCTGTTGTCGTTACTGAATTTATTGAGCATGCGAAAGAGATTGAGATGGACGCTGTCGCTCAGAATGGCGAGATAAAGGTGTATGCAATTTCAGAGCACATCGAGTTTGCCGGAGTGCATTCCGGTGATGCTACAATTCAGTTCCCGCCGCAAAAATTGTATGTTGAGACAGTGCGCCGCATCAAGAAAATTTCAAGCCAGATAGCAAAAGCTCTTAACATCTCGGGTCCGTTCAATATTCAGTATCTTGCAAAGAACAACGACATAAAGGTGATTGAGTGCAACTTGCGCGCATCCCGCAGTTTCCCGTTTGTATCAAAGGTGCTTAAGCTCAACTTCATTGATTTAGCGACAAAGGTGATGCTTGGAATTCCAGTGGAGAAGCCTAACAAGAACGCGTTTGATTTGGACTATGTCGGCATAAAGGCTTCGCAGTTCTCATTCTCACGTTTGCAGGGAGCCGATCCGGTGCTTGGTGTCGATATGTCGTCAACGGGTGAGGTAGGCTGCCTTGGCGACGACACATCGGAGGCGATTTTGAAATCAATGCTTTCTGTCGGATATAAATTCCCGAAAAAGAACGTGCTCCTCAGCACGGGTTCTGCAAAACAGAAGGCCGACATGCTCGATGCGGCTTCAATACTGTATGAGAAAGGCTATAAACTTTATGCCACAGGCGGTACATATAAATATTTGACAGACAATAATATTCCGGCTATCCGGGTGTATTGGCCAAGTGAAGAAGGCCAGCAGCCACAGGCCTTGGATATGCTTCACAATAAGGAGATTGACCTCGTTGTGAACATTCCAAAGAACTTGAGCAGCAAGGAGCTGAGCAATGGATATAAGATTCGCCGTGCGGCAATCGACTTGAATGTGCCGTTGCTCACCAATGCGCGTCTGGCATCGGCGTTTATCGATGCAATTGGCAAATATGGAATGGACGACATTGAGATAAAATCGTGGGATGAATACTAAAAAATAAAAACAATGAGAAAGAAAGCAATATTTTTGATGATGGCGTTGGCTCTTGCATCAACGCCGGCGATGTTGGCTCAGGAAGCTGCCGACACTACATTCGTTTTTAAAGATATAAAGGTGAATCCGACCACATCGGTCAAAGACCAGAACAAATCGGGTACATGCTGGAGTTTTTCGGGTGTCTCGTTTTTGGAGGACGAACTCCTTAAAAATGGCAAGGGCGAATTTGACTTGTCGGAAATGTATATAGCCCGTCAATGCTATATCGACAAGGCAATACACTATGTGCGGTATTGCGGCGCCACAAATTTTGGACAGGGCGGCAGCATCCTTGATGTGCCGTATGTTTACGATGCGTATGGAATGGTTCCGGAAGAGGTATACGCCGGCTTGAATTATGGCGAGGAAAAGCACAACCACGGAGAACTTGCAGCTGTGCTTGAGGCGTATCTGAAGGAAATTGTGAAAAATCCAAATGCGAAATTGTCGGAAGCGTGGCTTAACGGATATATCGGAATTTTGGACGCTTACCTTGGAAAAGCGCCTGAGAAATTTATGTACAAGGGCAAGGAATACACTCCACGCTCATTCGCCGATATGCTCGGTTTGAAAATGGATGTCTTTATTCCTGTGACATCGTTCACACATCATCCTTTTTATAAGCCGTTTGTGCTTGAAGTGCCCGACAATTGGTCGAATGGTCTGTATTACAATGTGAAACTTGACGAGTTGAAGAAAATCGTTGACGATGCCATTGAAAAAGGCTATACTGTGCTTTGGGCGGCTGATGTCAGTGAAAAGAGTTTCAAATGGTACGACGGTGTGGCTTTGATGCCGAAGGTTGACCGCAACAAAGAGCGCACGGGAACCGAATTGGCAAAGTGGGTCAAACTGAAATCGTCGGAAAAGGAAGAAGAACTTTATGACTTCAAGGGCCCGGTTGAGGAAATTGAGGTGACTCAGGAGTCGCGCCAGAAAGGATTCGACAATTATGAGACAACTGATGACCATGGTATGGTGATCATTGGAAAGGCTGAGGATCAGAAAGGAAACAAATATTATAAGGTAAAAAACTCGTGGGACACAGACCAAGTTTACCAAGGCTATTTCTATGTTTCTGAGGCATATTTCTTGTCGAAGACAATGAGCATATTGGTCAACAAAAAGGCTGTGCCGTCTGACCTTTTGAAGAAAATGGGTTTGTAAGCCATTGAGATTCTATGATTTCTATACAGAATTTAAGCGTAGAATTTAATAGTACAGCCCTTTTCAGCGGTGTGAATTTTGTCATAAACAAGCGTGACAAAATAGCCCTGGTCGGGAAGAATGGAGCCGGCAAGTCAACGATGTTGAAGATAATAGCCGGACTCCAGGAACCGACAGGCGGTGTCGTCGCCGCGCAAAAAGACATTACAATCGGCTATCTCCCGCAGCAAATGATTCTGACTGACGAACGTTCTGTTGTGGAGGAGGTGCGCACTGTGTTTGGAAAATTGGACGAGATGAAGGCTTCTCTTGCCCGTATGAACACAGAGCTTGCCGAACGGACGGATTATGAGTCGGAATCGTATGCCGAACTGATTGACCGCATCTCTAATCTGAGCGACTTGGTTCAGATAGAGGAGAGCGAGAACGGGGAGGCGGAACTTGAGAAGACGCTGCTTGGCCTGGGATTTGTCCGCTCTGATTTTGACAGAAACACATCGGAATTCAGTGGCGGATGGCGTATGCGTATAGAATTGGCAAAACTGTTGCTGATGCGTCCGGATGTGTTGTTGCTCGATGAGCCGACCAACCACCTCGACATTGAGTCTATTCAATGGCTTGAAACGTTCTTGAAGCAGAAGGCTAACGTTGTGGTTCTCGTGTCGCACGACCGTGCATTCATTGACAATGTGACAAACCGCACGTTGGAGATTTCGTGTGGCAAGGTCTACGACTATCAGGTTAATTATTCGAAGTATGTCGTTCTGCATCAAGAGCGTATAGAGCAGCAGATGCGGGCGTATGAGAATCAGCAAAAGCAAATACAGCAGACTGAAAGATTCATTGAGCGCTTTCGTTACAAGGCTACTAAGTCGGTGCAGGTGCAGAGCCGCATAAAGCAGTTGGAGAAAATAGAGGAAATAGAGGTCGACGAGGTCGACAATTCGCGATTGAATCTGAAATTTCCTCCTGCTCCACGGTCGGGCGACTATCCTGTAATCTGCGAAGGTGTTGCCAAAAAATATGGCGACCACACGTTGTTTTCCAATGTCGACCTTACAATCAAACGCGGCGAGAAAGTCGCTTTTGTGGGCAAGAACGGTGAGGGAAAGTCAACGCTTGTGAAGTGCATAATGAACGAAATTCCGTATGATGGAAATCTGAAAATCGGGCATAATGTAAAAATCGGCTATTTCGCTCAAAATCAAGCGTCTTTGCTTGATGGTGAAATAACGGTGTTTGACACGATTGATCAAGTGGCGGTTGGCGACATCCGCACGAAAATAAGGGATATCCTCGGTGCGTTTATGTTTGGAGGCGAGGCGTCTGACAAGAAGGTGAAAGTGCTTTCGGGTGGAGAAAAAACTCGATTGGCAATGATTCGTCTGTTGCTTGAGCCTGTCAACCTCCTTATCCTTGACGAGCCTACCAACCATCTGGATATGAAGACAAAGGATGTGTTGAAGCAGGCAATAGCCGATTTTGACGGAACAGTGATTGTCGTGTCGCACGACCGTGACTTCCTCGACGGATTAGTTGAGAAGGTTTATGAGTTTGGCGGAGGCAAGGTGCGCGAGCATTTGGGTGGAATTTACCACTTCCTGCAGCACAAGCAGATGGAATCGTTGCGCGAGTTGGAGAAGTCGGTGCCCTCCAAAACCGACAATGACCAAATTCAGGAGCCGGCAGTTTCTTCCGGAAAGCAGTCGTATGCGGAAAAGAAGGAGTTTGAGAAACAGATAAGAAAAGCGGAGCGGCTCGTGAAGGATGCGGAAGCGAAAGTTTCGCAACTTGAGGCGGAACTGAAAGTTGTTGAGGACAAACTGGCTGCCGGTGCAACCGACAATGATCTCTTTGAACGGCATGGCGAAGTCAGCAAGAGTTTGGATGCGGCTATGTCGGAATGGGAAGATGCTACAATGGAATTGGAAAATTTGAAAAACAATTAAATAAAAGGACATTATGAAACTAAAGTACAGTTTTATGTTGTTGGCTTTGGCTGGCGTGATGAGCGCCAATGCCGGTGAGCCGAAGACTGGTGTGTCGAGAGAGAATCTGGATGAGTCGGTTTCTCCTTGCACCGATTTTTATCAATATGCATGTGGCGGATGGCAAAAATTGAATCCGCTGAAGCCTGAGTACTCGCGCTATGGCTCTTTTGACATGCTTGGCGAGAATAATAAGAAGCAGTTGCATGATTTGGTTGAGGGTCTGTGCGGCACCTCTCACACGTATGGCTCTGTAGAGCAGAAAATCGGCGATTTGTATTCTATGGGTATGGACAGCGTGCGCTTGAACAAAGAAGGCGCAAAACCAATAAAGGCTGACATCAAGCGCATTGAAAAGGCAAAACGCGAAGATATTACAGGCATTCTCGGATGGATGCACAGCTTCTCATCGGCATTCTTCGGAGTGGGCGTTATGAGCGATCTGAAAAATTCTGACATCAACATCCTTTATTGGGGTCAAGGCGGCCTTGGCTTGGGCGACCGCGACTATTATATGAATGATGATGCCCAGACATTGAAAATCCGTGAGGCATACAAGCAATTTATCGTGAAGCTTCTGATGCTGTCAGGTTATAAAAAGGCCGACGCTGAACGTATGCGCGACAACGTTATGGGAATAGAGATGGAGCTTGCAAAGGTGGCAATGACCCGTACGGAGCAGCGAGACTACATGGCGCAATACAACATCCGCACTCTCGCAGAAGTTGAAAAACTTTGCCCCAACATTGATTGGAAGCAGTATCTGACGGCTCAATATCTTCCTATTGTCGACAGTATGTGCGTAATGCAGTTGAAGTCGTTGGAGAAGGTGAACGAATTGATTGCAAACAAAAGTATGCGTGAAATCAAGGACTATCTGATTTTCCATTTGGTTAACTCTGCGTCGGATTATCTTGGCGACAATTTCCGCAAGGTGAACTTTGAGATGAGCAGCACAATTTCAGGTGCGGAGCAGGACAGACCGCGTTGGAAACGTGCATTGTCAGTTCCTGACGGAATGCTTGGCGAGGCATTGGGACAGATTTATGTGAAGAAATATTTCCCGGAGGAGTCTAAGCAAAGAATGCTTGAGCTTGTCGGAAATCTGAAAACGTCGCTTGGCGAGCACATCCAGAACTTGGCTTGGATGAGCGATGCCACCAAGTCGAAAGCAATGGAGAAATTGTCGGCATTTACAGTAAAAGTAGGTTATCCTGACACTTGGAAGGATTATTCAGGAATCATCATCGACCCGAAAAAATCATATTGGGAAAATGTGAAGTCGGCAAGCATCTTCCATGTGAAGGACTCTAATGAGAAATGTGGCAAGCCGGTCGACAAGGCAGAGTGGGGTATGACTCCGCAGACAGTAAATGCATATTACAATCCGTCGACCAATGAAATCTGCTTCCCTGCAGGTATCCTTCAAGCTCCGTTCTTCTCTCCTGACGCTCTCGACTGCGACAATTATGGTGCAATCGGCGTTGTAATCGGACATGAGATGACTCATGGATTTGACGACAACGGACGTCAGTTTGACAAAGATGGAAATATGGAAGACTGGTGGACTAAGGACGATGCAGAAATGTTTGACTCTCTTGCAAACAAATTGAAGGCTCAATTTGACAAGATTGTGGTCATCGATTCTCTCCATGCCAACGGCAAGTTGACTCTTGGCGAGAATATCGCCGACCAGGGCGGTTTGCGAGTTGCCTACACTGCATACCTTAAGACAAAAGAAGCGAAGGAAAACAAAGTTGTTGACGGTTTCACGCCAGCACAGCGTTTCTTCTTGTCGTATGCCAATGTGTGGGCAGACAATATCCGTCCAGAGGAAATCCGTCGTCGCACGACTACCGACCCTCATTCGCTTGGTCGTTGGAGAGTGAATGCAACCTTGAAGAATATCGATGCTTTCTATGAGGCATTCGGCATCAAGGAAGGTGATCCGATGTATATAGCGCCGGCAGACCGTGTGGTAATCTGGTAATCGACAAGAAAAAGACAAAAAAGCGTTGGATTCATTGAATTCAGCGCTTTTTTTGTATCTTTACGCAATGAAGACGTTGGATGTGTTTCAATTTAAGCAATTCTCTGTGCGGCATGCAAAGAGTGGAATGAAAGTCGGGACAGACTCTGTCCTGCTTGGGGCATGGGCTGATTTTGTGGCAAGAAACCGAATATTGGACGTCGGAGCAGGAACAGGAATTTTGGCTCTTATGGCGGCTCAGCGCAATGCCGACGCTATGGTGGATGCTGTTGAGATAGACGCCGTCGCAGCGGAGGAGGCTTTGCAGAATGCTGAAAACAGCGCATGGGGCGGACGGATAAAAATATTCGAATGCGACTTCTTGCGCTTTGAAAGTGGCTCAAAGTATGATTATATAGTGTCCAATCCACCATTCTTCGATTCGGGTGAAAGAGCGCCCGATGCACGCAGAGCTATGGCGAGACATACTGACACGTTGCCTTTCTCTGAGTTCTTTGGCAGATGCAAATCGTTGCTGTCAGACGACGGACTTGTTGGCTTGATTGCTCCGGCAGAGGTAAGGCAGACAATAGAGTTCTGGGCAGGAGAGGCAAATTTGTGGCTTCGGCGCCGCACTGCAGTGAGAACAACTCTGAAGAAACCCATAAGGCGTTACTTGTGGGAGTTCTCAAATTTGCCGGCGGCATTGGAGGAGTCGGAAATCGTGCTTCAGGAAGGACCGGAGCGAAGCAGGGAATTCAAAATGCTTACGGAAGCTTTTTATATCCACTGACTTAATAAGTTGTAAAAATATATAAATGCGTCAATTCTGATTAAACTAAATGAAAGTTTGTTTGTCATTAGAATAAAAGTGAAAGACTATGAAACGGAATTATCTTTTAATTTTGGCAAGTGTCTTGACTCCGCTGTTGGTGTCAGGACAGAGCTATTATGACGATGATATTTACTACAATCCATCTAAAGTAAAGAAGACGGAGAAGCGTGAAGTCAAAAAGCAGAAAACTGAGGGAACTGCGGATTTTGAAGAACCGACATACCAGGTGTATACAAGCAATCCTCGCGATGTCGATGAATACAACCGCCGTGGCGCATACAAAGTTTCTGCCGACACAATTTCTGCCGACACAGTGGTGGCAAATCCTGATGTTTTCCAATACACAGAGCGTATGGAGCGTTTCGACAATCCTACAATCGTGGTTTCGTCTGACGACAGCAGATTGAAGGAACTCTACTATGCTGACAATGTGAATATATATGTAGGGACACCATCGGTTACATGGTCGATTGGCGGATTCTATGATCCGTGGTACAGCCCGTGCTACAGGTCGTCATGGTACTACAATTCGTGGGATTGGTCATTTGGATGGGGATGTTATCGCCCGTATTACGGATGGTATGACCCATTCTGGGGACCGTCGTATCCATATTACGGTTGGGGATATGGATGGAGTTATCCGCACTATTATCCATACTATCCATATTATCCGGGCGGACATCATTACTATTCTGATGGCGGACGCAGACCGTTCAGTGCATCTCACAGCCCGAGCGGACGCAGACCGGAATTGAGCAGACACGGAAATTATAGCGGGTCCGACAGTTACAGATCAACAGGCCGCCGTCCGTCGTCTTCTTATTACACTCCGTCTACAAGACCTTCGGACACCGCCCGCCCGTCGACAACCTACAGTGGATATCGAGGTGGCTCGACAACATATACGTCGCCAAGCACTAATCCGGGACGCCGTCCGTCGGTGAGCACAGAGCGTACCACTCCGTCGTATTCATCTCCGAGCCGTTCCACAGACCGTACGCCTTCATACAGGCAGCCGTCGACATCTTCGCCAAGCCGTGGCAGTTCTTACGGCGGTTTTAGAGGCGGTTCGTCAAGTGGGGGCAGAGGCTCTTTCAGCGGTGGCGGCCGTGGTGGCAGACGATAACAATGTTTGAAAACAAAATCTAAAGAAAATGGCTAAATTAAGAAATTTATTCCCTTTGTTGTGTGCCCTCTACGCTGCATCGGCAGGGGCTCAGGGTGCATTGGATTTATATACAATATCGCAGACAGACTTGAGGGGTAGTGCCCGGTTTATGTCTATGGCAGGCGCGTTTGGTGCGTTAGGCGCTGACTTGTCAACGCTCAATCAGAATCCTGGCGGCATCGGTGTCTACCGCAGTTCCGAGGTGGGAATGACAATGGGCGGTGTCAAGAAAAATGTCACTATGAATGGGTTTAAAACATCGAACTCTAATTTTAATTTTGACAACATTGCCTATGTCGGGACATTTAAGACGGGAAACGAAACAACGCCGACATTCTCTTGGGGTGTGTCGTATACCAAAGCCTTGGATTTCAAACGTCATTACAATGGCGTGATTCACGGAATGCGTAATTCAATGACAAATTATGTGGCTGAAAATTCAAAAGGTTGGACCACATCGGACCTTGGCGCCGTTAAAGGCGGATATGATCCGTATATGGACTCCAACGCTCCGTGGATAAGCATTTTGGCATACAATTCATATTTAATCAATCCGATGTCGGCAAGCAACGATTCTTATAGCGGATTGTATAAGAATGGCACCACGGGATATGCGGAGATGGAAGTTCAGGAGTCTGGACATATGAACGAGTATAACGTAAGTTTTGGCGGAAATGTGATGGACATGGTGTATTGGGGTGCTTCTGTGGGTATCTCGGATTTGGAATACAGCATGTATTCATATTATGGAGAGAGCTTGGAAAAAGCTCGTGTGCCTTATATTTATGGCGACAATACTTACCTTGCGGAAGGAAATGCCGCATGGGGCATGGAAAACTATCTGAATATGACGGGCACAGGCGTGAACTTTAAAATGGGCTTGATTGTCAAGCCTATAAATGAACTTAGGCTGGGTGTGGCTTTCCATACGCCTACATTCTACAATGTCAATTCTTCTTATTATGCAAGCACGTCGTATGCATTTGATGCGAATGTTGCCGGTAGCGGAGTATCAAACATAAAAGGTACGGCAGAAACGAATGCCGGATATGACGGCAAGACGGAATTTGACGCAAGGACTCCATGGAAGGTGATGGGAAGCGTTGCCGGAGTGATTGGCGGACGTGGCATCATCAGTCTTGACTATGAAAGGGTTATGTATGGTGGTATGCGCACGTTTTATAATGGGCGGGAGGATCGCGTCGTGGCCGACAATGTAAGGGCAACCTTTAAGGCAAGCAATGAAATCCGCATCGGTGGAGAGTTTAAGGTGACGCCAAGTTTCAGCGTGCGTGCCGGATATTCGTATAAGACATCACCGGTTGAAGAGAATCTTGCACAGGATCCTACTGCGGGAACTTCGATGTCGTATACCCTGGACAATAAAACTCAACGCTATACGGCAGGTGCTGGATACCGGTATAAAGCATTCTATGCTGATTTGGCATATGTGAGAACGAGCCGTCAAAGTGATTATTATGGATTTTTCAATGCTGAGGCTCCGTCGTCAACACTGAAGGATGCCAACAATGAAGTGGCTGTTTCTGTAGGATTCAAGTTCTAGTAGAATATAGGAGAATAAAAAATCGGTTGGAGATTATAATCTCCAACCGATTTTTTATTGCCAAACAGTTCGTGTGGCTTAGAACCATTTCAAGTAGGCGAAGCTCTGACGGTGTGCGAGCTCTGCATTCTTAGGATAGATGCGGAATCCATAGTGGAACACGCCTGGAACTGCAATTTCGTGCTTAAGTTCGTAAGAAACAATGTCGCCTTCGCGCTTAACCTCTTTGAAATCGTAGCGGTTGAGGAATTTCTGCTGACCTTCTTCAACGGAATAAACCACCATTTCAACACCAATGCTGTCTGCAAGACCGTTGGTGTCAATCTTTGCGTCAACTTTGATCTTGTCGCCGAAAGAGTTTGCTGAAGGATCGAGCGGAGTGGCTTCAAGCACCTTGATGCCGTCCCAACGGGAAACCACATTGTCTTTCCATTCAACCAATGCTTTGGCTTTTGCAAAATTGTTTTTCTTGAGATCCTTGCCGTATTTTCCTTCTTTCAGATAGAAGCGTTCGATGTAGTCATCAATCATACGCTTCATGGTGAAGTTAGGAGCGATGTGGGCAATGGAGTTCTTGATGTATTGAATCCATTCTGGAGAATATCCCTTTGAGTTCTTTGCAAAATAAAGAGGAATAATCTCGTTCTCAAGCATAGAGTAGATGGTTGCGGCATCGAGCTTGTCCTGCTGACCTTGGTCGGTGAATGTGCGCTTGTCAGTCAACGCCCAACCGGCATCTTTGCGGTATCCTTCATACCACCATCCATCAAGTACGGAGAAGTTGAGCACGCCGTTCATCTCCGCTTTCTCGCCAGAAGTACCAGAGGCTTCCAATGGACGAGTCGGAGTGTTCAGCCAGATGTCGACACCTGAAATCAGACGTTTTGCCAATGTCATGTTGTAGTTCTCCAAGAAAATAATCTTGCCAAGGAATTGCGGCATTCTTGAAATCTCTACGATTCGTTTGATGAGTCCTTGTCCTGCACCGTCGGCTGGGTGAGCCTTGCCGGCGAATACGAATTGCACAGGGAACTTCTCGTTGTTAACGATTTTAGCCAAACGGTCAAGGTCGGTAAACAACAGGTGCGCACGTTTGTAAGTCGCAAAGCGGCGTGCGAAACCGATAATCAATGCGTTTGGATTGATTTTGTCCATGATGGAGACGATGCGTGAAGGGTCTCCCTGGTTCTTAAGCCATGTCTCTTTGAACTCGCGCTTAACGTAGTCGATAAACTTGTTTTTCAACGCAATGCGGATGTTCCAGATATCTTCTTCTTTGGCTTTCAGGATAGGAGCCCAAGTCATTTCGTCCGACTGAGTTTCCCAATAGTGCTCGCCGAAAGTCTTCTTGTAGAAATCTTTCCATTCAGAAGCAGCCCATGTTGGCATGTGCACACCGTTTGTCACATATGAAACGTGTGACTCTTCAGGAGCGTATCCTTTCCATACACCTTGGAACATGCGTTTTGACACTTCGCCGTGCAACCAGCTTACACCGTTGGATTCCTGGCAAGTGTTGAGTGCGAATACACTCATTGAGAACCGTTCGTTTGTGTCAGGGTTCTCACGGCCCATATTCATAAGGTCTGACCACGAAATGCCAAGTTTCGCAGGATATTCACCGAGGTATTTTCCGAAGAGGCTCTCTTCGAAATAGTCGTGTCCGGCAGGCACTGGAGTGTGTACGGTGTAGAGACCTGTGGCTTTAACCAATTCAAGTGCTACATCGAAGCTCAAATGGTCGTTCTGTACGTATTCAACAAGACGCTGGAGGTTGAGCAGGGCTGCGTGTCCCTCGTTGCAGTGATACAACTCTGTGTTGATGCCCAAAGCACGGAGCATCATGACGCCGCCGATACCGAGCAGGTATTCCTGTTTGATGCGGTTTTCCCAATCGCCACCATAAAGTTTGTGTGTGATTGGACGGTCGAACTCTGAGTTCTGGTTGTTGTCTGTGTCCAACAAGTAGAGTTTCACTCTACCCACATTCACTCTCCAAATGTTGCAGTAGATGTTGCGGCCTGGGTAAGGAACGGCAAGAACCATCGGAGTTCCGTCGCTGTTGAGCACTTGCTCCACAGGAATTTGGTTGAAGTTCTGCGCTGGATATTCAGCAATCTGCTGTCCGTCCATTGAAAGAGACTGGTCGAAGTATCCATAGCGATACATGAATCCGACAGCAGTCAAGTTTACACAAGAGTCGGAAGCTTCCTTGATGTAGTCGCCGGCGAGGACACCAAGACCTCCAGAGTAGATTTTCAAAGCGCTGCAAAGACCATACTCCATACTGAAATAGGAGATTGAAGGCACATCCTTGCGGTATGGCTTCTTCATATAGTCTTTGAATGCCTTGTGCACTTCATTGAGACGTGCGAGGAAGGCTTCGTCTTTAGCCAATTCCTGACAACGCTCCAGACTTAGTTTTTGCAATAACAAGACGGGGTTCTCATCCGTCTGCAACCATAGGTTAGGGTCAATGTCTTGAAAGAGATTTCGCGCCTCGCTGTTCCACGACCACCATACGTTGTGTGCCAATTCGTCAAGGCTCTTGAGCTTGGCTGGTAATTCTGCATGGATTGTGATGTCGCGCCATACAGGGGCATTTGTGTTGCTTACTTTCAATTTCATAGTTAAAATATTAAAATTAGAGGCACTATGCCAAATTGTGTTTATTGTTTTCTAAAGCCATTGTATAGGCTGTGTCATAATATCTTATAAAGTCAGCCCAAGCTGTACCCTTTGAGGAGCTGATGGCTGCTTTTCTGATTTTCTTTGTCAAAGAGACATCGGCGGTCAGCAGATATTTGAGTTTCTCGGCAATGTCGTTGACTGCCATTTCGTAGTTCGAGTCTGACCGGTGGGTAACCTCGACGCCGCACTTGCTGAAGCCTCCTCCGAATGTGGACAGAATCCATTGCCCGAAGCCTGCAAGGTCGGTAGTGATTGTGGGTATTCCGAACGCCATGCTTTCGTGGGGAGTGTATCCCCAGGGTTCGTAGTAGGATGCAAAAACGGCGGCGTCAAAGCCAATGAGCAAATCGTAATATTGCATATTGAAAATCCCGTCAGAACCATTGAGGTAGCAGGGCACGTAGATTGTGTCTACTTTGCTGTCCGCCGAATTGTGCATTCCCAGATATTCCAATTTGTTGTATATTGCATCTGAGGAATAGTCATGAAGGCGGTGTGTTATGATGCAGTCTTCCAAAGCGCCTTGAGTCTCGCCTTTTTCCAAACGGCTTTTTAAATCTTCGCGCGCGCCGTTTTCCCATGCGGGAACCAGTATGAAGGCGATTGTCTGCCGATTCATGTCGTGGCCGTTGCGGAGGGCGTTTGTCGCATCGATAAACATGTCGAGACCTTTGTTGCGGAATTCATTGCGTCCGGCGGTGGCATATAGGAATGTGTCGTCGTCATAATGCTTTCCGGTCAGGGCTTCGGCCACTTGCAGCAATTTGGCGCGGGCTTTCTTTCTCTGCGCGGTGTATTTCTGACGTTCCGGCACAATTGAGAGCTCGAATCCATTCGGTGTGACAAGCGGCTTGATTTCAAGCAGCTGCTCGCATTCCCGGGCGGTTATGTCGCTTACGGTGGTGAAACAGTCGGCATTGTGAGCGGCTGTTTTTTCCAGTGAATGTTTCGACTGCATATTGAGCTCGGATGCCATCTGGTCGCCGTTGTAGCCGTTGAAGTAGTCGTAAAGGGGCTTTCCGTTGCCGCAGATGCTTCTTCCGATGCTTGTGGCATGCGTTGTGAAGACGGTCGCAATCTGTGGCGAGTTGGCTTTCAGATAGAGCAGTCCCATGCCGGTGGTCCACTCGTTGAACTGAGCGACAACACGGTCGTTTTTTTTCGCTAAGAATTTTGACAGGCTGTCAATTACTATGGCAGAGGCGATGGCAAACGCGCAGCCTTCGCCGTAGTCGCCGTAGGAGTGCAGCGAGTCGACTTTGAATTTCTCCCACATCAATGCGTAGAAATCATCCAATTTGGGGTAGACGCCGTCGAAATTGACAAGGATTGCAACCGGATTTCCCGGAACCAACCATCTTCCCACTCTGACAGATATGCCATAAGGAAGATTGGCGGACTGCCGCCAATTCTTAAGTAGTGCTTTTGATTCTTTAAAAAAAGGAGAGGGGTTTTGAGAAGTCCAAACGTCAGGACCGACAAAAATCATTTTGTCGCCTAACCGCTCATTCAAAACTTTTGCTTTTGATGATAATACTGTATATATTCCTCCAACTTTATTACAAACCTCCCAACTTGTCTCAAACAAGATGGTCGGGCTTACATTCTTATTAGACATATAAAAAACGTGACATCTATTTTGGCGCAAAGATAGCGATTTTATTTCTAAAACAGAAGAAATTAGAGTAAAACAACGATGTTGTCGGCGGTGATGTGTTGTAAAAAATGGATTGGAAGGGCTATTATTTCATAAAAACGCATTACCTTTGTGTGGGAATCCCACAGACCGTCAATGATGCTGGATTTTGCAGTGTCGTTGGTGTGGTTTGAGATGCCTTTGTAAAAATAATAAAGAAAAACTGATGAACGAAGACGTTTTGAAAAAGTTGAAAAAAGACGAGGATGGGCTGGCTACATATGAATATATAGCCAACAACATCGGTAGTTGTGACGGTGATATGCCGGAATTGGTCGATAATATAATAAAAGTTGACCGCAACGGTCAGTTTATTGTAAGCACGGCTCGTTATCTGGCTGCGATTGACAAGGAGAAATATTCTGACAGCATATCCAAATTGCTTGACGCTTCTATAGAAAAGGATCGTGACAGAAAGTATATGCCGAGTTTGTTGGCAAGCATTTGGGGTGAGGATTATGTTGAGAAAGCGGAAGAGTTGAGTGCTTCCGACAATAATTTCCGACGTATATATAAAAGAGTGTACCCTAAGGGTTTCTGATTTGAAATCAGGTGTTTTAATGGCGGTGTTGGCGATGGCTCTTTTATGGATGCCGTTGTCGGGAGGTGCTGTCGAATCTTCAAAAAAAGAAAATAAGGCAATGAAAGTGCTGTTGAAAACGTCCGAGGGCGATGTCGTGATTCTTTTATCGGAATTGACTCCCGGGCATCGTGATAATTTTGTGAAAAATGTAGAGGCCGGCGCATACGATGGCGTGCTGTTCCATAGGGTGATAAAGGATTTTATGGTTCAGACTGGCGATCCGACGTCGAAGACGTCGACACCGGATGCGGTTCTTGGCGCAAATGATTATGGCGAAGAGATTCCCGGTGAGTTTGTGCTCCCTGAATTGTTCCACAAGCGTGGCGCTGTTGCGGCTGCCCGCACGGGCGATGCTGTCAATCCGGAAAAGAAATCGTCTGGCTCGCAGTTCTACATTGTCACGGGAAAGGTGTATAATGAATCGGAGCTGGTGGCGATGGAAAAGTCGTTGCAGAACCAGCAAAAGCAATCGGTGTTTCAAGCGTTGGCAAAGGAGCATCGCGCGGAAATAATGGATTTGCGCAGAGCTCGTAACGCAGCGGGGCTGCAGGAGCTTCAAGACAGTCTGATTCAAGAAACGGAAGCCTCGTTGAAAGGAAAACTGTTCAAGTTTACTCCGGAACAGAAGTTGGTATATACAACTGTCGGCGGCACTCCGTTCCTGGATGGCGGATACAGTGTCTTTGGCGAGGTTGTTTCTGGAATGGATGTGGTCGACAAGATTCAATGCGTCGAGACCGTGCGCAACGACAGGCCCAAGGAAGATGTCAGAATCCTGAAAGCTTCGGTGATTGAATGATAAAGACGTCGCGCTATCGGTTGGGCAATGGGCTGCAGGTTGTGCACAGCAGAAACTGTGCGACAGGAATGGCTGCGGTCAATTTGCTGTATCGTGTCGGGGCTAAAAACGAGTCGCCAGAATATACTGGGCTTGCGCATTTGTGCGAACATCTGATGTTTGGAGGCACTGCGGCTGTCCCTAAATTCGATTCTGTGATGGTGGAGGCCGGCGGTGACAACAATGCATGGACAAACAGCGACATCACCAACTATTATGACATCCTTCCTTTTGAAAACGTGGAAACGGCGTTTTGGGTGGAAGCCGACCGGATGCAGAATCTGTTGCTGTCTGACAAGTCGGTGGAAGTGCAGCGCAGCGTCGTGCAGGAGGAATTCAAGCAGCGCTGTCTGAATGCTCCGTATGGCGACGTCGGACACATTCTCCGCGAAATGGTCTATAAGGTGCATCCATATAAATGGCCGGTGATAGGAAAAGCATTGTCTGACATTGAAAATGTGCCGGTCGAGACGATAAAGGCTTTCTATCGACGCTATTACAATCCGGGAAATGCCATATTGTCGGTAGTGGGCAATTTGGACTCTGAAGATGTGTTTGCGTTGGCTGAAAAATGGTTCGCGGGCATCCCGTGTGCGGAAATGCCGGAGCGTACACTCCCTTGCGAGCCGACTCAATTGTCGGCGAGGGAGAAGGAGGTTGAACGTGACGTGCCGCATAATATGATAGTGAAGGCATACCGGATGTGTGGACGCCTTGACAATGACTATCCTGTCTGCGATTTGTTGAGCGACGTGCTGTCAAACGGCAGGTCGTCGAGACTGTTCCGCAACGTCTATGCGAAAGGCAATCTGGTCGCGTCGATAGATGCGTCGATAACTGGCGATGAGGATCCTGGAATGCTGATTGTCAAGGCGCAGCTGCTCCCTGGCGTTTCCTTCGACAGGGTTGAGGCAGCGATTGCAGATGAACTTCGCAAGGTGGCTGATGGCGATGTGAGTCAGTATGAGTTGGACAAAGTGGTCAACAAATATGAGTCTAATGCGCTGTTCAGTAATCTTAACAACGATGAGTTGGCTTCAAATCTGGCTTATTTCGAGATGCTTGGCAATGCGGAGATGATAAATGAGGAGGTGGAGAGATACAGGGCTACGACCCTTGGGCGAATGGCCGACGTGGCATCGGCTTTGTTTGCGGAGTCGAATTGCTCCACTCTGTATTATAAGGCGAGAAATAGTTGATAAAAAATGGGAGTATACGTTATCCTGTTTCTCGGAGAAATTATTACTTTTGTAACGAAAAAATAAAGAAAGAAAACAATGGCAACTTGGTTTGAATGCAAAGTGAAATATGAGAAGTTGACAGAAAATGGTCAACAAAAAGCGGTAACTGAACCATATTTGGTTGATGCCTTGTCGTTTACTGAGGCTGAGGCTCGAATTATAGAAGAGATGACTCCGTTTGTGACAGGCGGTGAGCTGAAGGTGACGGCTGTAAAGCGCACCAATATCGCAGAAATCTTCTGGGACGAGGAGGGCGATAAGTGGTATAAGGTTAAGGTGAACTTCGTGACCATTGATGAGAAAACTGCAGTGGAGAAGAAAACTGCCAATTTCATGATGGTACAGGCTGCGGATTTCAAGAAAGCCTACGACAACTTTATGGAAGGAATGAAGGGTACGATGTCCGACTTTGAGGTGGCCTCTATCAATGAGACAATGATAATGGATGTCTATAAAGAGGATTTAGGCGGAAACGAGGGCGCACAGGCATAATAAATAATTATGATTGATGTTGCAGAAAATATAAAACAAATGAAAAAGGAACTGCCACAGAGTGTGACTTTGGTGGCAGTTTCTAAATTCCACCCTACGGAGGCCCTGATGGCGGCTTATGATGCCGGACAGAGGGTCTTTGGAGAGAGCAGGGCTCAGGAGCTTGTGCAGAAAGCGGCGACGATGCCGTCTGATGTGCAATGGCATTTCATCGGGCATCTGCAGACCAACAAAGTCAAGACTGTGGTCCCGATTGTGACTCTGATACATAGCGTTGACAGTGGCAAACTGCTGACGGCAATCAATGTCGAGGCTGAAAGAATTGGCAAGATTGTGGACGTGTTGCTTGAGCTCCACGTAGCGCAGGAGGAAACAAAATATGGCTTTGACATGAGCGATCTGGTATGCCTGGAGAAAACGGGAATGCTTGATAATTGCCGGAATGTGAGGGTCAGAGGTGTTATGGGAATGGCTACGAATACCGACAATGAGACAGAGATACGAAAGGAGTTTCAGCGAATTGTAGGGGTGTTCAGAGAAATGAAGTCTGGCATAATGGCGAAAAATCCCGTGTTCGACATTGTGAGCATGGGAATGAGCGATGATTATCGGATAGCCGTTGAGGAAGGCTCTACCATGGTCCGCGTAGGAAGCCATATTTTCGGACCTCGTCAATACTGATTATGAAATTAAACAATAACTACTTTAAAATCTAAAAATTATGACTCAAGAAAAGAAAAATTACACATTGCCTATCGTGGTGATGTTCTTCTTGTTCGCGATGATTTCATTCGTGACTGGATTCCAAAATCCGTTTGGAATAATCCTTAAAGAGCAGTTTGACCTGACTAACTTCGAATCGCAGTTGGGTAATGCCGCCAACTTTATCGCTTATGCGTTCATGGGTATTCCGGCTGGCCTTATCCTTCAAAAAAAAGGTTATAAATTCTCAGCCATTGCAGCCGTCCTTGTCGGTTTGGTGGGCGTTGCGCTGATGTTCTTGTCGAGCACGCTTGATTCGGGGGTGTTTGCGGTTTATTTGACTGGCGCGTTTGTGGCTGGTTTCTCTATGTGTATGCTCAACACTGTTGTAAATCCGATGCTCAACACGCTTGGAGGCGGAGGCAATAAGGGCAACCAATTGCTGCAATTCGGTGGCTCTGCCAACTCTTTGGCTGCGACAATCTGCCCGGTGCTTGTCGGCTATCTTATGGGCGACACTCTGAAGGGCCTCACGCTGAGTGCTGCACGTCCGGCATTGTTTATTGCAATGGGCATTTTTGCATTCGCATTGATTGTGCTTTTCTTCTCTAAATTGCCGGAACCTATTCTTGAAGAGGCAAAGCAAGGCGAGATTAAGCATGAGGAGAAGGCTACTATTGGCGGCGCGTTGAAATATCGTCATTTCGCTCTCGGTATCGTTGCAATCTTCTTGTATGTAGGTATCGAGGTGGGCATTCCCAACATGGCAAATCTTTATATGACCACACAGACCAAGGAAGAGGCTGCCGCTACTGTCGACGAATACAACAAGCAGCAGAATGACCCTGTCTATTTGGCTGAGCTTCAAGCTGCCGACAAGGCAAATGCGGATGCGCTTGTAGCTTATCAGCAGGACAAGTCGAAATTCTCGGAAGAGGAAGCAAAGGCTATGATTGGATATGAAAACAAAGTAATCGGTGAGAAACAATATGAATCGGCTTATGAAATTTATAACGACGTCAAAAAACCGGGTAAAGGAATGAACCCTTCTGCTGCCGGTTCGCTGGTGGGTATGTATTGGTTGTTGATGCTTGTTGGACGTCTTGTGGGCGGATCGTTTGGCTCTAAATTCTCAAGCCGTGCGCAACTCTCAACAGTTGCCACTGTGGCAATCGCTTTCTTGCTCTGCGGATTGTGTATGCCTGATTCGACAATCAGCATTCCTGGATTCCAGAACATGTCGTTTACAATGATCGAGGCGCCTACATGCGTGCTGTTCTTCGTGCTTTGCGGTCTTTGCACGTCAGTTATGTGGGGCGGCATTTTCAACCTCGCAGTTGAAGGCCTTGGCAAATACACTGCAGTTGCCTCAGGATTGTTTATGGTGATGGTGTGCGGCGGTGGCATACTTCCGCTGATTCAAGGCGGTGTTGCCGACGTGGCTGGATATTTGTCAAGCTATTGGGTGCTCATTGCAGCCGTTGCCTATTTGTTGTTCTATGCAATGGTTGGAAGCCGTGTGAAAAAGGCTTAAGACATAACGATATTTTGAATCAAGGTGCCGGCAAATCGAATTTGCCGGCACCTTTTTCGTTATATGCCGTTTGGCTCAGCCACTGCCGTATTGGGTGAAAGCGCAACCTACTGGTTTCGTTGTGAAACGTCCGTGGTCTTTTGTGTGGTTGTGCGGTCGCGATATTAGTAAATAATTGGTGGAGTCGTTTTGCAGGTGTGGATATTTGGATATTGGAGGCGGAATAACTATATTTGCATCGTGTTAAGACGCAAGATAAAGGCATCGCCTATATGTTTTTTGGGGGCTTTTTGTGTGAAAATGTTGCAGGGCAAAGCCTTGTGATAGTTTTTAGCTTGTTTAATTGGCACGAAAACAAAGAGTGGAAAAATATATTAATTCGCATAAAAATCATAGAATAATATCCATATCAAAAATATTCAGTGGCAATGGATGCAAAAACAATGAGAAAGGTTGCGGACAATATCCGCATATTGGAGGCCGCAATGGTGGAGAAGGCAAAGTCTGGACACCCTGGAGGCTCGATGAGTGGCACAGACTATGTGAATACTCTGTATTCCAAATACATCGTCTACGACCCAGATGATGCGAAATGGTTTGCCCGTGACCGGTTTTTCTTGGATCCCGGACACATGTCGCCGATGCTTTATGGCGTTTTGGCTATGTGTGGTAAATTCTCGATAGAGGATTTGAAGAATCTGCGTCAGTGGGGCAGTGTTACGCCCGGACACCCTGAAGTGGATGTTTGCAGAGGCATCGAGAACGGTTCTGGTCCGCTCGGACAGGGACATGCAATGGCAGTTGGCGCAGCCATCGCCGAGCGTTTTATAGCAGCCCGTTTCGGTGAGGTCGTTTCGCATAAAACTTATGCTTTTATCTCTGACGGCGGTGTCCAGGAGGAGATTTCGCAAGGAGCAGGACGCTTGGCTGGATATCTTGGATTGAGCAACCTGATAATGTTCTATGACAGCAACAAGGTGCAGCTGGCGACAATGGTGGATGATGTTACATCGGAAGACACCGCTGCAAAATATCGTGCATGGAATTGGAACGTAATTGAGATTGACGGCAACGACTCTGACGAAATCTGCAAGGCTCTGGATCAGGCTTTGAAGGAGGACGAGCGTCCTACGCTGATTATTGGCAACACGGTGATGGGCAAAGGATGTGTCGATGCCGATGGCAACAGCTTTGAGTTCAAGTGCAGCACGCATGGCAATCCTTTGAGCAAATCAGGCGCAAGCTATGAGATGACAGTCAAGAATCTGGGTGGAAATCCGGAAGACCCATGGGCTGTCTTTGAAGAGACTAAGGCGCTTTATGCCGCCAGAAAAGAGGAGCTGAAGGCAATCGTTGCCGAACGCCGTGCAAAATTTGACGCTTGGGCTAAGGAAAACCCGGAGGATGCGGCGGAACTGCAGTCGTGGATTGACGGCAAACTCCCGGAAATCGACTATAAGGCAATCGCCCATAAACCTAACATTGCTACGCGTGCGTCGTCGGCAGATGTGTTGACTGTTTTGGGTGAGAAAGTAAAGAATATGATTGTGTCATCAGCCGATTTGTCAAACAGCGACAAGACTGAAGCGTTTCTCAAAAAAGCGGGCAGCGTGATTGCTCCCGACAATTATGGCGGAAAATTCCTTCAGTCGGGTGTGGCTGAATTGACAATGGCTACGGTGATGAACGGCATCGCTCTTCATGGTGGCTTGCTTTGCGCTTGCGGCACATTCTTTGTGTTCTCTGACTATATGAAGCCGGCAATCAGAATGACTGCGCTGATGCAATTGCCGGTGAAATACGTGTGGACTCACGATTCTTTCCGTGTGGGAGAGGATGGACCGACACACCAGCCTGTGGAACAAGAGGCTCAGATACGTTTGATGGAGGAATTGAAGAATCATTCAGGCAAGAACAGTATGCTTGTGCTTCGCCCTGCCGACAGCGCGGAAACGACTGTGGCATGGAAGATGGCGATGGAAAATGTGGATTCGCCTACGGGTTTGATTCTCACTCGTCAGGATGTGGAGGACTTGCCAAGTGCCGGCGGCGACCGTTATGCAGACGCTTTGCAGATGCTGAAAGGCGGATATGCGGTTGTCAACTGCGAAAAGCCTGATGTGGTGCTTGTGGGTAACGGCTCTGACGTTATGCTGCTTGTAAAGGCTGCTGAGCAATTGAAGGAAGAAGGCGTGAATGCGAGAGTAGTTTCGGTGCCTTCGATTGGATTGTTTATGTCGCAGGAGGATGGTTATCGGAAAGCGTTGATACCTGACGATGTGCCTACTTATGGCAAGACTTCGGGAATCCCGTCTACACTGCTCCGCGTGGTTGGCTCGAAGGGCAAAATCTCGGGATTGGATCATTTCGGATACTCTGCGCCATACAAATTGCTCGAAGAGAAGTTTGGCTTTACGGTTGACGCTGTATTGGCGGAAATCCGTGATTTGTTGAAATAATTAAATTAAAAAGGAAATGATGAGTTGGCATTTGATTACCATATATATGGTTGTCGAATGCCAATTTGTCAATTGTAATGAATAACAATCAACGTATTATTATGAAATCATTTGTTAAGATGTTCGTGGTGTTGGCGGTGCTGTTGCTTACTGCCAATGTCAGAGCGCAGATGCCGCAGCAGTTGTCTGACCCTGCGGTTAGAGTCGGAAAATTGCCGAATGGATTGACGTACTATATACGCCATAATGAATATCCAAAAGGACAGGCTGACTTCCATATCGCCCAGAAGGTGGGTGCGGTGCAGGAAAACGAGGACCAAAATGGTTTGGCTCACTTCCTTGAGCACATGTGTTTCAATGGCACGAAAAACTTCCCGGACAAGTTGATTCTGACGTGGCTGGAGTCGAAGGGCGTTAAGTTTGGCATGAACTTGAACGCACACACCGGCACTGATGAGACGGTGTACGACATAATGAACGTGCCTGTTCAAAAGAAGGAGGTTGTCGACTCTTGTCTGCTTATCCTCCACGATTGGGCTGACGCGTTGACGCTTGCCGACGAGGAGATTGAGAAGGAGCGTGGCGTCATCCATGAGGAGTGGCGTATGGGCAACGGTGCGGTTTCGAGAATCCTCAATCGCCATGCCGCAGAACTTTATCCAGGCACAAAATATGCTACCCACGACGTGATTGGCAGCATGGACATTATCGACAATTTCAAGCCACAGGTTCTCCGCGACTATTACGAGAAATGGTATCGTCCGGATTTGCAGGGCATTATCGTTGTCGGCGATGTTGATGTCGACGCTGTCGAGGCAAAAATCAAGGAGTTGTTCTCGCCTATAAAAATGCCTGAGAATCCAGCAAAATTTGAGTATCAGGTGCTTGGCGACAACGAGGAGCCTATCGTTATTTCCGATAAGGACAAAGAGATGCCTGCCAACGTGTTGTTTGTGGCGCAGAAGTATGATTTCTTGCCGAGAGAATTCCGCAATACGGATATCGGAATCTTGATGGAATATATAGATTTCATCATCAATCAGGTTCTTAACGAGCGACTCACGGCTATACAGCTGTCGCCTGACGCTCCGTTTAGCGCTTGTGATGCTGCAATGAGCAATTTCTTGTATGCCAACACTAAAGGGGCATTGTTGTTTCAGGCAGTGGTAGGCGACAAAGGTTCGGAAGCCGCTTTGCGTGCGGTGCTGACAGAATTGAAGCGTATGCAGAAATTCGGCTTTACGGCAGGCGAGTATGAGCGTGCCCGTAATGAGTATGTCAGCGCGTTGGAGAAACAATACAACAATTTCAAGACGTCTAAAAATGACTATTTCACCCAGATTTATATTAATAATTTCATCGAGTCGAATCCGATAACTGCGGTCGACTATGAATACAACACGATGAAGGACCAGTTTGCGATGCTGCCGGTTGACCAAATCAACGCATATATAAAAGAGCAGTTCGTCCCGGGTAAGAATTTGGTTGTGATGTCACTTTGTCCGGACAAGGAGGGCGTGGCTGTTCCTACTGTGGAACAATTGAAACAGGTGATTGCCGAGGTCGACAGCGCGGAGGTGGAAGCCTATGCCGACAATCAGGTTACAGAGCCGTTAATGGAAAAGACTCCGAAGGCTGGAAAGATAAAGAAAGAGACAAAAAATGATGCTCTGGGCTATACTCAGCTTACGCTTTCCAATGGAGCGAAGGTGGTTCTGAAGAAAACAACGTTCAAGGAAGACGAAATCCGCTTGTATGCAGTGAGCAAGGGTGGAGCGTCGGTCTATGATGCAAATGACTATTCAAACGCTGTGTTCAGTTGCGACATGATTGGCAGCACGGGTCTTGGAAAGTTCAGCTACACAGATTTGCAGAAAATTCTTTCAGGCAAACAAGCAAGTGTGTCGATGGATGTAAGCGCATACGATGAGTCGGTCAGCGGACGCTCGAGTGTAAAGGATTTGGAAACTATGATGCAGCTGATGTATCTCAGCTTCACACAGCCGCGTGAAGACAAGGCTGCTTTCGAGAACATCAAGAAAATGATGATTTCGCAGGTTGAGAACGCATCCCACAGCCCTCAATATGTGTTCCAGGATTCATTGGTGACAAACCTGTACGGACACCATCCTAAGGCAGTTATCCAAAGCAAGGAGGCATTTGAGAAGGTTGATTACGACCGTGCAATTCAAATCTATAAGGAGCGTTTTGCCAATGCGGCAGACTTTACATTCTTCATTGTCGGAAACTTTGATGAGAATCAAATCCGTCAGTATGTAAAACAATACATCGCATCGTTGCCAGCCAACAAGAATTTCGAGAAGGCAGTGAACGATGGCAGAGAAATCGTAGCGGGAAATGTGCGCAAGCAATTTGTGAACAACAACGAAGGCAAACTTGCCATGCTTGCAATGGTTTGGAATATGGATATGCCGTTGACAATGAAGAATAAATTGATTGTCAGCATTACAGGTCAGTTGATGTCAAACGAATTGCTCAACAGCGTCAGAGAAGACGAGGGCGCGGCATACAGCCCATATTCTGTTGGCTACATCGACAGAACATACAAAGACAATGCAACAATCCAGACGTCATTTGGCTTGAATCCTGACAAGTACAAGACCAGTGAGACTGCGACAATCAAAAGTCTTGAGAAGTTGTCTAAAGGCATCCCTGTGGCGGAGTTGAAGAAAATGCAGGAATATATGCTTAAAAGCTATGATGAGAACATTGTCGAAAACGGATATTGGCTCGGAGTTCTTGAGTCGTATGTCGTTGACGGCGAGGATATGTATACAGGATATAAGAAAGCGGTAGAGGAGTTGACTGTTGGCGACATTGAGAATTTCGTCGACAAATTGATCAAATCCGAAAACAGATTTGAGATATTGATGCTCCCGGAATAAGATAACCGGCTATAAAAAACAAAGACTGCGGCATTTCTTGTCGCAGTCTTTGTTTTTTTACTATCTTTACGTCCATAATACACAAATATAAAAAGGCTCAATTTCAGATCTATCAAAGAATATTAAATTAGAATTTATGGAGCATTCAATACAGACTGTCAAAGACCGCTTCAATTCAGGTGAGCCACTTGAATATGTGTTCTTCTGGGGACACCATGTGAAGCCGGGAAAGATGACCAAGGCTTGTTTCAGCCAATGGTTTCCTGCCGATTTTGTGGTGGACGATGTGGCATACAACTGCACCGAACAGTATATGATGGCGGAGAAAGCACGTGTGTTTGGAGATGATGACATACGGCAGAAGATGCTTGCCTGCAACGACCCGAAAGAGATAAAAGCTTTGGGTCGACAGGTGAAGAATTTTGACGCGGAGACTTGGAGACGTGTTTCACCGGACATTGTTGTAAAGGGCAATCTTCATAAATTCAGACAAAATCCGGAGCTTTGCCAGTTCCTTCTTGACACAGGCGAAAAGATTCTTGTAGAAGCAAGTCCCTACGATACAATCTGGGGCATTGGAATGCAAGAGTCTGAATCGGGCCTTGACAATCCTGAAAATTGGAAAGGCACAAACTTTTTGGGCTTTGCCTTGATGGAGGTGCGCGGCATTTTGAGCGGGCATTCCATTTAGAGACAACATGCATCGATAAATAAGAAATCTGCAAGTTCCTTCTCAAAGAGATAAAGAAACTTGCAGATTCGAATAAAAGAGTTGTGCTTTATGTAGCGTAAGGGTTAATTAACGTCGGTGTATTTGTTGTCTGACTCTTTCAACGCCGACAGGAAATAACCTTGCGATTTAATCAAGTTGCGAGCTTGCAGCACCATGGTCTTAGTCTCGTTGAGGATGTTGAGATATAAGACGCTGGCCTTTGTACTCATCTTTTCCTCCTTCAACCGGCGTACTTGATTCTTGATGGCTCCGGCAATTACCGTAAACAGATCATCGCGCATGTGCAGCACCTCGTCAAGGTCGGAGAAGTCTTTGTCGCGGAGCATCGTGCTGATTTTGTTGAATATTGCGTCAACGCCGTCATTCACCTCCTTAAGGTCCATAATCTGCTCTTTGGTGAAGCCTTTATGGTGGTTGTCGATATGCTCGTATGCCGGACGCGTGCAGTGGAGGAGAGCCTTCGACACCTCGGTCAGGTAGTCGACCACCTGGATGTAGAAATGGCTTGTCTCCACATTTTGATCCTGCAGTTTCTTCAGTGTTGCCATCACATGATGTTTGCGCTGGTTGGCTTGCTGGTAGATTTGCTCGGACTCAACCATTGTTTCCTTCAGCAAGTGTCTGTTCTCTGTGAACAAGGCTACAAGCATATGGTTGTAGATGCCCGACACGCGTTCCATCGTTACGCATACCTCATGCGTGCAGGAGTAAAGCACGTCTTCATTCTGAGTCTTTTCAGAAATCAGTTCAGCAGAAGGCTGCTCTTCTTTTTTATGTTTGCCAAAGATAAGATTGCGGCAAAGAATGTATCCGCAGAGCAACGCCAGAGCGGCGAGGGCAATCCATCCGCCCCACATCAGAAGTAGTCCGCAGAGGAAAGAAAGAGTGATGCCGGCGATGGCGGTTACAAACCATCCAGTCACCACGACCATTACGCCGGTGATGCGATACACTGCGCTGTCGCGGCCCCAAGCCCTGTCGGCGAGTGACGAACCCATCGATACCATAAAGATGACATATGTGGTTGACAGCGGCAGTTTCAGCGATGTGCCAAGGCATATAAGGCTGGCGGCAGCCGAAAGGTTGACAACGGCGCGTACAAGGTCGTACGACACTGTTTTGTCGCTGTTCTCGTCAGGGTCGAATCTACTGTTGAGTTTGTCTTGGATTTTTTGTGGCATCACAGCCTTGTAGCCTTTGTTGAGGTTTATTGCAAGGCTTACGAGTGCGCGTGAAATCATTGTTGATCCGAAGCGCTCTTCCTCGTCGTTCTGCGACGATAGGTTGAGTTGTGTTTCAGCCACCTTCATGGCATCTTTCGAGAAGAAGAGTGTGATGACCATCACAGCGCCGCTTATGACCAAGAACCAGATGTTTACGTGTGCTGGTTCTGCGAGCTTGCCCATCAGCATCGAAGGATCGCCAGAGTTGCTCGCAATGGCGTAGCTGTCGAGACCGGCGATAGGCACACCGATGAAGTTTACAAGGTCGTTGCCGGCAAAGGCGAGGGCAAGAGCAAATGTCCCAGCAAGAATGGTGATTTTCAAAATGTTTACCTTCATCTGCTGCAAAATCAGCAATATGACAGATGAGATAATCCAAATTGCACCGAGCGACAATACGATGTGGTCATTGATGAGGTGGTTGAAGTCGTCGCTGATAAGCCCGGAGCTTTTCATTCCCTTGAAAATGGCGAAATAGACGATTCCAACGATTGCGAGTCCGCACCAGATTGCTCCATAGCGTCGCAGCGATTTGGCATATTTGAATGAGAAAATCACTCGCGACACGTACATCAAAATCGCTCCCACGGTGAATGCAATGACCACCGACAGCAGGATTCCGGAGATCATCACCATTGCTTTTTCTGTGTTGATGTAGTTGCCCAAGTCGGCAAACGACAGCGACGGGTCGTTCCAAATGGTGAACATTGCCACGGCAATTGATGCTCCGAGAAGCTCGAAGATGAGCGACACTGTTGTTGACGTTGGCAGGCCGAGCGCGTTGAACGTGTTGAGCAGCACTACGTCTGCCAGCATCACGGCAACGAAAAGAATCATAACGTTCTCAAAAGTGAACATCTCGGGGTGAAACACGCCGTTGCGCGCCACTTCCATCATGCCGTTTGACGTGAGCACTCCAAGCAGGATGCCGGCGGCAGCCACTGTTAGGATAATCCAGCGTTTAGCCACTTTGGAACCTAACGCCGAGTTCAGAAAGTTGATTGCGTCGTTTGACACTCCGACAATCAAATCGATAATTGCAAGCACTGCGAGAATGATTACAATTACAGTGAATAAAGGACTCATAATAATGCTGTTTTATTGTATTCTATTTTTGTGTTTTCTTCAATGTGAATAAGAATTCAAGACCGGCGTATTTGTGATTGCGCGCGGTGATTTCTCCACCATGGAACATCACGGCGTTGCGCACAATGGACAACCCAAGTCCGGTTCCGCCCGACTTGCGTGAACGACCGGTGTCGATGCGGTAGAAGCGCTCGAATATCTTGTCGAGATGTTTGGCCTCGACACCTGAGCCATTGTCGTAGAAGTCGAATTTGTAGAAGTCGGAATTCTCCTCGATTGCAGAAATATAGATGTCGCGACCGCCTGAATAGGCGATTGCATTGTTTATCAAATTGCGGAAGATTGCGTCAATGAGCTGACGGTTGCCTTCGACGGCAACGTTGTCGGCAACATCTACATGGATGCGCATCCGGTTCTCCGGTTTATACTGGGCCACCTCTTCGCATATCCCATCGATAACGTCCTTGACGTTGACGGGGCATATCGGCAAAGTTGCCTTTGCGTCGGTGATGCGGGTGATCAGAGTGACGTCCTCAAGCAGATTCGACAGTCGCATAGCGCTTTGGTAGCCTGATTCCATCAAATGCCGTTCGGTTTCTTTCGGGAGCTCGTTGTCGAGCAACGTCTCGAAGCAGCCGCGAATGCTCTGTACTGGGGTCTTCAATTCGTGGTTTATGTTGCTTGTGAGCTGATGCTTGATGCGCATTTTCTCTTTTTCCTCAAACAGTGCTTCCTGCATGCTGCGGTCGCGTTCGGCAGTGCGGTCCTGCAGTTCCTTGTAGATTGCGAATATTGAGCGGGCTGCGTCGCCAAGTTCGTCATCTGACAGCTCGTCGGTGTTGAAATCTTCTATTTTCCCGTTGCGCGCGCGGTTTGCAATGTCGTGCAGTGCTTTCACGCCGAGGCTTATGCGGCTGATTGCGAAATAAAGTATGATGTTCACAATCAATGTCGCACCCAGCACAATCCAAATGTAAGCCATATCACTGCTCAACACTGCCGACAACTCAACGTTGTAGGGCAGGGCGGTGCGCACAATTACATTTCCCCGTGCAGAGGCGGAATAGAAAAATTCGTGGTCTTTCACTTGAGAGAGCCGGCGTATAGTGTAGCCATGTCCGTGCTCGATTGCATTTTTTATTTCCGGACGGTTGCGATGGTTGGCAATCTTTGAGCTGTTGTGGCTTTCAAACAACACATTCCCTTTGGTGTCGAGCAAAGTGACGCGGATGTTTTTGTTAGGTATCAGCCGATTCTCAGCGTCGTTTGTCAGCTGTCCGGTTTCTGCATATTCGTTGAGTAGGATGTTGTTGTACACTTGTAGTCGCGTGTCGAGCAGTTCTACTTTGTATTCCCGCTCTCTGGAATATTGAATCGAGACAAACACGAAAACCAATATCCAGAAAAACACGTTGACTACGCTGAACAGTTTTGCCTTGTAACTAAATCTTTTCTTTGAAGCCATATCCGTATCCTTGTTTGGTTATAATATGTTGTTCATATTCTCCGAGTTTCTTGCGCAGTCGGTTGATGTTGACATCGATTGTGCGGTCGACCACATAGACGTTCTTCTCCCAGATTTTGTCGAGAATCTCGTCGCGTGAGAAGATTTTGTCGGGGTTTGAAAGGAAAAGAAACAGCATGTCGAATTCCTTTTTTGTGAGAGCAATCTCGCTGCCGTCGATTGTGCAAGTTTTAGAGATGCTGTCGAGAGACAGTGTCTTGTAGATTGCAATGGTGGGCTGCTCTGGCTTTACTCGTCGCAACAGGCTCTTGACGCGCACCACAAACTCGCGCATCGAGAACGGCTTTTTGATGTAGTCATCGGCGCCGCGCGTGAATCCGTCGATTAGCGGAGCCTCGTTGCCGAGGGCTGTGCACACGATAATCGGCACGTTGGCGACGTCGGGCATTGCTCTTACTTTGCTTACCAGTTCGAGGCCGCTGATTTCACCCATCATGATGTCAAACACCATCAGGGCATAGTCGGCAAGATGCTTTTGCAGTGCCTCCTCTGCAGAGTTGGCAATATCGACGCTGAACCCCGCCAGTTCCAAATTGATTTTCATCAATTCGCATATCGGCATCTCGTCGTCGACAACCAGAATCTTTACAGGAGTTTCCATAATATTCTAAAAGTTTATCATTAATTCCGCTACAAATTTGTCGTGGTCTGACGCGCCTATCTCTACATTGTCGCCATAGAAGTATTTTTCATAATTCAGACGTAGCTCGGCGCTCACTTTCTTGTAGTATCCCAATGTGACACCGACAGTGGCACGCTTGCGGGCAGCGTTGGTGATTTCAATCTCTCCGTTTTCATCGGTATGTCCGCTGCTGTCGTCGGTCATCATGTCGAAACGGCCGAGAAATCGAACCTGTTGCATGTATTTGTTGTCGACGGGCAGGGCATACATAGCCATGGTGTTAAGGGCGTGTACTGGCTCGGCGTCGCTTTCGCAGAAATATTTGTACATGTATTCAGCATCGACAGTGAATTTCTGGTACTTATAGCTGAGACATGCGTCATACATATTTGTTCTTATGTCTTGCGGCTTGGTGGTCATTGCGCTCACGTTTGCCTCAAAGTCGGACTTTTTGAACTTGAGATGTCCTACATATAGATAATTATTGTGTAGCCAGACATCGTCGGAGGCGGAACTGTTTCTTCCGTTATAGACACCGAATTCGGCTGTCAGTGGCACTTGCTTTGGCGCATAAGTGGCTTTGGCGCCGATGTCGAAAACGTTGCCTATCTGCTTTCCGACAAACGACCTGTTGGCAAACCAACGTGTGTGTGGAGCACGTGCTGCATCGACGGAAATAGGCACTCGGAACTGACCGCCGGTAAACTGGAATTGGTTGTCGAAGAAGTGTAGCCGTGCGAAAAGGTCGTGTGTGCGTATTTTGCCTTTGTCGCTCAAGTTTATTTGTAGTTTGTAGTCAACAAATTCTGTCAGCCATCCGCTGGCGCCTATTCTGGCGTCGCGCACCTGAAAACGGGAGTTCTTGACATCTGTCTGATACTCGAATTTTGTGCGCAGCGTCCCCCCGATTGTAGGAATCCATGATTTCTTATTGTCTTGTGCATGTGTGTGTCCGACAACCGAAACGCCGGCAATAAGTAATAATATCTTTATTGCTGATTTCATGCTGCAAAATTAGTGCAGAGACACGAAATTGCAATAACAAAACTGTAACAAATTAGAAGGTGAAGTGCAGCGCGATGCGCCATCCGCTTTTGTCAACACCAGGGGTGTCGCGATACGTGAGTCGCCACACGTAGTCCACTCGCAGGATTGTGAGAATGTTGTCAAGACCTACGCTCATCTCCATATAAGGTGTCTTTTCCATCGGACGGCACAATGCGTTGATAGGGAAGCGGTAGATGTCGAGACTCTTTTCGGGATTGTTTTTGTCCGACAGAGAGCCATAAAGACCTTTGAACGAAACCACCTCGCGCAGTTTCAGATATTTTATCAGCGGCACGCGGTTGAGCAATGCTCCGTTGATCCAATATGTGATATCCCACGAAAGGTATTGGTCGTTCATAAATTCCATCGCATTCATCAGCGCATACGATTCCGGTTGGATTGTGTATGACAGGTTGGCGTTTGGAAGCAGTAGGTCGGGATATGACACCTTGCTCCAAACCTTGCCTCCCTTGAGAATTATGTCGGTGTATCCAAAGGCCGAGAACCAGAAGCGTTTCTGCACGCTCAGTTCGGTTTTGTTTATTGTAAACTTGTTGCCCAGTACGCCTTTGGGACTGTAGGTGTGTGACAGAATCAGAATCGGCATGTCGAGGTTGATGGGTATGCGCGTGAACCGGGCGTCGTAGAACTTCTCTCCGGGAGCATAGCGTAGTGTCAGATTGACCGACGACTGCTGATATTTGTCGCTCCAATTCCCGTAGCCGTCGACAAACGGCATCCAGCGTGTGGCTTCTTGAATCTGGTGCTTGAGTCCTACGGTTACGGCAAGCCCGTTCTCGCTCTCGCGCTTGTATTCCAGTTCTGACGTGCGCAGGTATGTCACCTTGTCGTTGGTTTGACGTTTCCATGCCAGAAACACGTTGTCCATATTTGTGAACATATATTGCTGGCCAAGTTGGTTGATGTCGTATTTATGGTGGAGGCGCAGCGAGTGTATCGGAAACTCCTTTGCGTGGTATTTCTTCTCGTTGAATGAATATTCCACTTCTCCATCATATTTCCATTTCTTGTCGCGGAATCCATAGGCGGTATATCCTTTCATAAACCAATGCTTGCTTAGGTTGGCGGTAGTCATTCCTCCCACTTTCAGACGTGCGCCCTCCACGGTGTTGCCGCTGATGGTGGTGTTCATTGGCCCGAAATCAAATTTGCTCGTGTTTTTGTCTCCTGTAGGGATGTAGCCTGACACAAGGACGGATATGGTTTTCTCTGTCCAATAGAAAGCCGGCACTGACCGCAGCTGCGTCAGCAGCTTGTCTATGGCGTTTTCTTTTTCTTTTATAGGTGTCATTCGGTTCTCCTTCCAGTACTCGTCGGGCATCTGCCTTGCGTCGGTGGCTTCGATGAGTTTGGCCTCCTCGTTGAAGATGCCGTCGTTCTCCGGTTTGTCGAAGCTGAAATTCTCATAAAGTGTGCGTCTACGGGCATAGAGTCCTTGCGATGACGGGATGATTGAGAATTCCACAGTCATGTCGTCTTTTGTCTTTATGCGGCAGCCGTCGGGGGCCTTGTCGAAGGTCTGCTCTATGCGCAGGTTGTTCACATAGTTGAGGTTGATGTCACGTGGCACGTTCATCACAACTTTCTTTACAAACATTGTGCTGTCACCGAGCGGCACGTAGATGCGGCCGAAGAATCCGAACGTGCGGTTGTTGAACGGAGCAAAACTGAGTTCGATACATTTGACGCCGTCGACTGGGATGGTGTCCGACAGATAGTATTTGTAGAAGCCTGAGCCTATTTTCGACAGCGGGCTGACAAAGCGGTTCTGCATAATGGCGATGTCGTTGTCGAAGATGTCGACTTCCTTGAACACGTCCTCCAGAAAACGCTGCACGCTTTCCTCGTCGAAAATCTCGTCGACACCGGCTCGCTTGATGCCTTTCACGAACTCCTTCTCGGCATGGGGATTGCGTCGGAAATATGCGGTGGAGAGTTTCTCCTTAACCGACACGTTGAGAATCGGTTTGCCCGACACTTCCGATGTGTCCATATATTCAAAAATGAATTTGAATTTTTTGAAAAGCCATTTGTCCTTGTTCTTCTCCGAAAAGTCGTTGAGGGCAAAGTTCATCTTCTCATATTTGTCGTAGCTGTAGTAGTCGTGGTTGCGGGGGTCGTATTTTTCTTTCATGTCGCGCAGTTTCTCCATAAACTGAACGGCTGGGTTGTTTTTGCGGGAATAGTGTTCCTTGCCTGGTCGCACAACGAATTCCTTCAAAGCCACGCCGTCGGCCGACAGCTCGACGGTAAGATCGTTCACTTCGCCTTTGCTCACATAAATATCTTTTGGGGCATAGCCCATCATGGAGAAGTTGGCGCAAAGGAAATTCACCTTTGTCGTTATGTCAAACCGACCGTCGGCATCTGCCTGTGTGCCGGCGCTTGAGCCTTGCAGCAACACCATGGCAAACGGTATAGGCTCGCGTGTCAGCGAGTCGACCACCACGCCTTTGATTGTGGTGGGCTTCACTGGCGCTTGCGCATATGTTAGAGAGTGGGGCTGTGCCATTGTCAACATCACTGCCAGCAGGCACACAAGATGAAAAAATTTTGTCCCGTTTGTCATTTCTGAAATATATCTGTTTTTATTACTTTTGCAAAAGTAGGCACTTTCCCGTGTCCGTGGATAGAGTTTTGGACATAAAAACTCTCCTTTTTGACGTTAATTTGTTCTTATTTGTAATATTTCTTAATTATGGCACTTGAAATAGAACGTAAATTCCTTGTGGTGGACCAATCTTTTAAGGGGGCGGCAACGTCGGTCGTGGATATGCGGCAGGGTTATCTGTCGCGCGACGCTGATGCTGTGGTGCGTGTGCGCATTGCGGGTGACAGGGCTTTCCTGACGGTCAAGACCCGCAACCGAGGTTGCGTGCGCAATGAGTTTGAATATGAGGTGCCTGTCGCTGATGCTGACGCAATGCTCTCGGCATGCCGTGGATTGGTGATTGAAAAGACGCGATATGTAGTTCCGTTTGGGGGATTCTGTTGGGAAGTCGACGTGTTTCATGGTTCGCTCGATGGTGTGATTGTTGCTGAAATAGAAATTCCGAAGGCGGATACGCAGTTCTCTTTGCCTCCGTTTGTGGGAGAGGAAGTTACCGGAAAGTCGGAATATTACAATTCTAATATTCATTTGCTCGCTAAGCGATAAAGTTGTTCTAAAAGTCGGAATGGGGGGGGGGTAAATCATGCGGTGTGGTTATTGCTGTTTCTCAATAGTTTAGGTGAAATGGATACAAATTGATATTGAAAACATATTGGCCGTTTTGTTTCTTATTTTTGCATTAATAGACTATCTAAAATTACAATTTAATACGCTTGGCTCGGTTAAAATCCATTAAATGAATGGTTTATTGGTCGGAAAGGTTTTTCTTTTATTGGCAATAATACTATCTTTGCAGTCCTTTTCGCCTTTTGGTGGAAAGGAAAAATATTTGTAAAAAGAAGATTGTAATTTAGATATTGGAGATACGATTTCGACATATTTTATTTGTTGTGATAATCTTGCTGTGTGGAACCAAAGCCGTAGGTCAAGAGATCAGCGACTCGTTGAGAATACATTTTTCAACAAGCAAATCGTTGTTTAATGAATCAGTGGCAGGCAACTCTCAGTTTTATGGATCGTTGGCAGATTTGCTGGAGATGGCAAAACGCAAAGATGTAGAGATTGTGAGCATAACGGTCTATGGTGCGGCTTCGCCGGAGGGAGGCATAGGTTACAATAAAGGTTTATCGAAGCGGCGTGCCGACCGCATCGCTTCTTACATTGCTGAAGTCGGAGGCGGAAGAATTTCGCCGGAGGTGATTGCTGTGGGACGTGACTGGAAAGGCTTGTACGCTCTTGCCGTGGCTGATAGTGAATTGCCGTCGCGCGAAGCAACATTGGATTTGCTTTGCCGTCTTGCTATGCCAAATGACAAAGAGTCTGAAGACAGGATGTTCGCCCAGCTGAAGGCTCTTGACGGAGGAAAGCCATATAGATATATGTACAATCGACTTTTCCCCGAGTTGAGACAAGCGGGGGTGAAAGTGGTGGCTGTGTATCGCGTCGACGATTTGGTGTCCGACAGTAGGGCGTTGCTTGAAGCCGCATTTGTAGAGCCTGCGGAAATCCGCATCTCAACCGGAGTGGATGTAATGCCGGAGGCGCAAAAAAAGCCGTGGTATGCAGGTGTAAAGACCAATATGCTCTATGATGCCTTGCTTGTGCCTAACGGAGGTCTGGAAATCTATCTTGGCAAGAACTGGAGCATTGACGCATATTGGATGTATGCTTGGTGGAAGAGCGACCGCGTGCATAACTATTGGCGCACTTATGGCGGTGATGTGGAATTGAGAAAGTGGTTGGGCTCAGCTGCCAGGAGGAAGCCTCTGACCGGTCACCACATTGGGGCGTATGCGCAGATTGTGACCTATGACTTTGAACTTGGCGGACGCGGATATCTTGCCGACCGTTGGAGTTATGCGGCTGGCATGTCGTATGGATATTCGCTTCCGGTAGCAAAGCGGCTGAATATAGATTTTTCTATCGGGCTTGGCTATATGGGTGGAGAATATAAGGAATATTTGCCACAGGACGGCCATTACGTTTGGCAATCCACCAAACGCAGACATTGGCTCGGTCCGACAAAAGCGGAGATTTCGCTTGTATGGCTGATTGGAAGAGGAAACACTAACAAGACCAAGTGACGGATATGAAGAGACTGATTGCTACATACGCGTTATTGATGGTGTTGTCGATGATAGTTGTGTCGTGCGAGCATAAAGAGTTATGCTACAGCCATCCACATTCCGCCAAGGTGTCGGTGGAGTTTGAGTGGAGCCAGATGCCGGCGGCTTATTCTCCCGGCGGTATGCGGGTGATATTCTATCCTCGGAATGGAGGAGAGGAGATTGTTCGCGATTTCGTTGGGAAAAAAGGTGGCTGCGTAGAAATTCCTTCAGGGGTTTACGATGTGGTGTGCTTCAACAACGACACGCAGAGGGTGAAATACAACGGAGCCGATGGTTTTTCGTCGATAGCTGCAACGACAGGTGTCGCGCAGGTTGGCGACGTCAAGGCTTTTCGTACGCCCGACTATCTGTGTGGAGGACGTTTGGTCGCAGTCGTGGTGGAAGTGAAGATTGGCTGCGAGCAGACAATCGAACTTCCGGTGACACCGATGGTGTGCCGCTACACATATTCGGTGCGCGGAGTGAAAAATCTGCAGAATTTTTCGGAATGTGTGGCTGTCCAGCAGGCGATGTGCAGCGAGTATTCCGTTGGTGGCGACAGGGAAATCCAGGAGTCGAGAGCGGATATCTGTTTCGCGATGGAAAGAAACGATGGTGTGATTACATGTTGGTGCTACACCTTTGGAGCTGCTGATTGCGATGTGTATAAAACAATACTATATATACGCACAGCCAGCGGTAAAATGGTGAAAGGTGAATATGACGTCACTCAACAGATAAATAGTCAAAGGGGACATCTGAAAAATGTAGACATTGTGATCGACACAGATTTGGATCTCGACAAACATGGTGGCAACTCAGGCAATTTCGGATTTGATCCGAGTGTTGACGAGTGGGGAGATATAGAATCAGACATAATATTATAGATTAATCATAAATCATTTAAAAATTTAAGAAAAATGAAAATTGGAAAAATTTTAGCAGTAGCAGCGGTTGCAACAGTGTTTGCAAGTTGCTCGAATGAGGAGGAATTGGCTAATGTAGGTAAGTCGGAATCTAATGCAATCCGTTTTGCAGGAATATCAGGATTGTCTGATACTCGTGCCACTCCGATTGGCACACATAACCTTACCTCAACCAACTTTGATGTAATGGCTTTCATGAGCAGCGACAATGCGTTGTTTATGGGAGGAAAGCACGAGGCAGGACATTCAGACCAGGGCGTTAAGATTGTGTACAACACAACGGCGTGGGATTATGACACCCGGACAAGGTGGCATATTGGCCAACTTCTGGAGATGTTGATTTCTATGCTGTAAGTCCGGCTATCACGAATGACCTTGTTCTTAATCATTACTTTGGCTATGACATGACATCGGCAAACAAGACAATAACTTATACAACTGTTGATGAGTACAACTCTACGGGAACTAACCATGATGTTATGTATGCTGTGACCAAAGGCCGCAATAAAGAAAACAATGGAGCGACGGCTGTGCAGATGAAGTTCAAGCACATCTTGTCGCAGGTGGTATTCAAGGCAAAAACCAAGCAAAGCACTCTTACGGTTGATGTCAAAAATATAAAGATTCACAACTTTGTCCATGGCGGCACGTTTAAGCTTCCCACCGACGAGCCTGCAATGAGCGATTGGTCTCTTTCTCCGGCTGCTGCGGGTGCTTATACTGTAAAACTCAATGCGGCGAATGTTGTGGTGACCAATAACACTGCTGTCGATCTTTCTGATATGAATAGCCCGCTGATGATGATTCCTCAGCAGCTTACCAAGTGGAGCACTTCAGCGGGTACGGCTGTGTCAAAACTTGAGGCAGACAACGCAAAAGAGTGCTATTTGGAGATTGCTATGAAATTGAAGCAAAACGATTCATATATTATCGGTTCGGCTACGGGATACACGACGGTATATGTTCCATTCGACAATGGCACAGGATGGGAACCGGGCAAGCGTTACATCTACACCCTTATTTTCGGAGGTGGTTATGACGACCAGGGTAAGCCGATCCTTTCGCCAATCACGTTTAATGCTGCAACAGCGGATTGGGTAGACGCCAGCGCTGGTGCTGATGTTAATGTTAATTTCTAACAAACGCAGACGCCAATCAATAAAAAAGGGGCTGTGTCGTAATTAAGGTTTACGGCGCAGCCCTTTTTTCATACTCTGAACGCGAGTTCGGGATAAGAGGTGTTTGAAAAAATGGTGAAGAAAAAGGAAATCGGTGACTGGAATAGTCGCCGATTTGTTTGGTGAATTCATTGATTTTTAGTAATTTAATGGCATAAAAGAAACTGATGCTCAGTTCAAACATGAGAAGTCTGCAATATGGTTTAAAAATAGCGACGACAACTGGACTACCAGCTGCCGTCGCTATTTTAATATGTCGTAGACAATTATTTAATCAGATATTGAGAACTGATTGACTCGTATTTGTGTACGCGACGGATTGTGTCGGCAAACAATGGGGCGATTGACAATGTGGTCACTTTCTTGCTGTTTCCTTTATAAGGGATGCTGTTGGAGAAGATGATTTCGGTCAATGCGCATTCGTCAACGCGTTCTGAAGCTGGGTCGCTCATGATGGCGTGAGAGGCGAGGGCACGTACTGATTTCGCGCCTTTCTCTTTCATGAGGTTGGCTGCTTTGGTAATGGTTCCGGCCGTGTCGACCATATCGTCGATGATGATTACGTCTTTGTCTTCGACTTCGCCGATTACTGTCATGTTCTCAACGACGTTTGCTTTGGCTCTTTGCTTGTGGCAGAGCACCAATGGCACGTTGAGATATTTTGCGTAGCTGTTTGCGCGTTTCGCGCCTCCGACGTCAGGTGTTGCAATAACCAAATCCTTGAGATTGAGGGATTCGATATATGGGATAAACACCGATGAAGCGTAGAGGTGGTCGACTGGCACGTTGAAGAAGCCTTGAATTTGGTCTGCGTGCAGGTCCATCGTAATCAAACGGTCGATTCCGGCGGTGCTGAGCAGATCGGCAACGAGTTTTGCTGCGATTGACACGCGAGGCTTGTCCTTGCGGTCTTGACGAGCCCATCCGAAGTATGGGATTACGGCGATAACCGACTTTGCCGACGCGCGCTTTGCTGCGTCAATCATGAGCAGAAGCTCCATCAAATTGTCGGTGTTGGGGAATGTGGACTGAACCAAGAAAACTTCGCAACCGCGGATTGATTCTTCGAATGATACTTCGAATTCACCATCGGCAAATCGCTGGATGTTCATTTTTCCAAGTTCAACACCAAGTTCTGCGCAGATGGCCTCAGCCAGATAATGCGATTTTGTTCCTGAGAAAATTTTGTAAGGTGGCAAGTTTGTATTCATAACTATTGTTGCTGAATTTTGATGCAAAAGTACTACTTTTTATTTATCCCGACCGCCCTTTATGGAAGATTTTTTCTTCGGAGAGGCATTTTGTCGGGTAAGTTTGATTTTCCACATGGCGGCGCTGTTTGCAGCGACAGCTGTTTGGAATGGAGCGTCGGGCGACAGCGTTTTTTTCTGACGCTTGCCGCTGATAATTTCTGTTGCGACATAAGTGCCTTTCTCTAAGTGAAGTATGTCGAATGCGTGCTGTGGAATTGCGATTTGGCAGTTGGCTTCGGCGCCGAAATTGGCTACAATAACGATTACCTCGTCTCCGTCTTTGCGCAGATATGCGTATTGGCGGTGGGGGTCGAGGGTCGGGTTGTTGTAATTCACATACATTACGTCGAAAAACTGTCCGCGGCTGATTGCCGGCTCGTTTTTGGCAGCGTTGAGCACTTTCTTGTACGTGTCGCGTAGTCGCACTTCCTCATTGGAGAGCAGTTCGTTGTTGCATTTGCCTCCGTTCATCCAACGGCGCAGCGATGGCACGCTCCAATAGTCAAAGATGGTTGTGCGTCCGTCGAACCCGCTGAAGCCTTCGGCGTCTTCCGCTTTTTCTCCCAGTTCCTGTCCGGCATACACCATCATTGGTCCGGTCGACAGGGTTGCGCTGACCACCAATGCCGGTATCGCCAGTTGGGCGTTTCCTGCAAACTCGCGTGATGCGATGCGCTGCTCGTCATGGTTCTCGAGAAAGTTGAGCATATGGTTGCCTATGCCGTCTACTGTTTGCCAACATTGCGTGATCTGTGCGGCAGACACGTTGCTGCACATAATGCCGCGCAGACGGTCATATAGGTTTACTTTGTCGTATAGGTAGTCGAAACCACCGCGGTATATGTAGTCGCGGTATATGCTCACGTCGTAAAGTTCGGCGATGAATTTGACGTCGGGATATTTTTCTTTTACAGCTTTGATAGCCCATTCCCAAAACTCTACAGGCACCATGTGCGCCATGTCGCACCGGAAGCCGTCTACGCCTTTTCCTGCCCAGAACCGAAGGATGTTGAGCATCTTCAGCCAAGTGTCGGGAGTGGGAGAGAAATGGCGTGAGCCGTCGCCGTAGTCGACGCCGTAGTTTAATTTTACAGTCTCATACCAGTCATATTGTCCGGGGAACGCGTTGAAACAATCGTTTCCCGATGCTTTTGCAGGAAATTCTACGTATGCCGACTTTCCTTCGCCCAAGTCGATTGACGGGGCGAATTTCTGTTGCGGGATGTAGTAAAAGTTGTTGTTGGGGCTGAAAAACTTTGTAGTGTCGTCGTCGGCACTGAAGTCTTTCACGCCAGCCGGGGCCGCATCTGAATGGTATTGGCGAGCCACGTGGTTTGGCACGAAGTCGATTATCACTTTAAGGCCGGCTTTGTGAGTGCGGTCCACGAGAGCCTCAAATTCCTTCATTCTGTCGGGTACGCTCACAGCCAAATCCGGGTCAATGTCGTAATAATCCTTTATGGCATATGGCGAACCGGCGCGGCCTTTGACGATATATGGATTGTCAGGACGTATGCCGAATCGCGAATAGTCGGTCTTGGTGGCATGTTCAATAATGCCTGTATACCACACATGCGTTGAGCCAAGACTGCGTATGGATTCCAGCACGTGGCTTGTGATATCGTTCATCTTTCCGCAACCGTTTTGCTCGATAGTGCCGTTAGGCACGCAGTATTTGTTGCCGTTTGTGAACAGCCTTGTCAGAATCTGGTAAATTATAAGTTTGTCGTTCATTGGTCTTATAGTTGTTTGTCTGCCGAGATGCAGCTTATCTTTTACAAATATACGAAATAATGTTGGATTTTCTCATTTTCCTTTGAACCGTTCATATACGCGAGTCACTTCTTTGACATATTCCACGGTTTGGCGACCGCGGAAATATCCGTAGCGGCATACGGGGTCGTTATAGTATTCAGGGTTTGATTTCATCATCAGTGCCTCGCTTACGTTGTCGTGCCACAATGCAGGGTTTTTCCCATGCTTGCGGGCAAGCGCTATAGCGTCGTAGATGTGGGCTATTCCAGAGTTGTATGCGGCAAGGATAAACTTTATTCGCTCGTCGCGGTCTTTGACGTAGGACGAGAGAATGCGGTTGAGGTCGGCAATATATCGAGAGGCGGCATATACGCTGTTGTCTGGGTCGGTGATTGAGCCATCGTGCCGACCGTAGTGGGCGGCTGTGCGGGGCATCAGTTGCATCAGTCCGCGAGCGCCTGCCCAGGATGTGGCGTTCGGGTCGAAATGCGACTCAACATAGCCCTGTGCGGCAAGCAGACGCCAGTCCCAACCGATTGTCTTGGCGTATGTCTTGAAAAGATTGTCGTATGTGGAAATTTCTCCGCGTCGCAGGTTTCGCATGTCTAAATCTCTGGAACGGCGGAGTTTGCTCTGCTCGAAATAGTGTTTGTAGAGTTCTTTTTCCGACTGTGTTACTTCGGGCATCTTTGCCCATCGGTCGATGGCTTCAGCAAGCCATTTGTCGTCTTCTCGCACAGCCCATGCCGATTTTTGCGGGAAGCTGACGGCAATACCTATGTCGATGTTGTCATAGTATGTGTGGTTGAGTTTGGCGATGTCGCTGTCGACCACTGTCAGTGGTATTTCTCCTTCTGCCACCATTTCAATCATGTCCTCTGAAATCAAGGTGTCTTTTCTTATCGCCTCAATCTTTATGCCGCCGCCGAGCTCGTTGTTAAGGTTGCGCATGCGAGACTCGTACTTTGAGCCTTTTTCAACCACGACAGTCTTGCCCACGAGTTGGGTGACGTCTGTGATGCGAGGCTTGTTGTTGCCAGCGGGCTGTATCAGCACCTGGTGGTTGATGTTTTCAATGCCGCAGTGTCGCACTCGCTTCTTGAATTCAGCGGTCATGGGAATGTTGTAGGCAATGATGTCTATTTTTGCAGAGTCAAGCAAAGAGAGAAGGGCAGCCATGTTGCGCACAGTCTTGAATTGGATATGCACATGGTTGTCCTTCGCAAATTTTTGTATAAGATCATAGTGGTAACCCATAGGGTCGCCACGATAGATGAAATATGAGGTAGGACTGTAGAGTGTGCCCACAACGATTGTGTCGTGCAGACGCATTTCCAACGAATCGGCCGCTTCTCCTTGTGTCCCGCCTTTGCCGCCGCATCCCGTTGCCAGAAAGCCGCACCACAGCGCGGTAATCAGGCATATAAGATGGACGAGGCGTTTCATCTCACAGCAGAATTAGTATTCAAACACACCGTGCTCCGACTTGATTGTAAGACGGTTTGCAGGAGCGTCGTCCACGCGGCCGACAATGCGAGCGTCGATGTTGAATGATTTGGCGACATCGATAACCGCCTGTGCGTCTTCCGGTGCTACATAAACTTCCATACGGTGGCCCATATTGAACACTTTGTACATTTCTTTCCAATCGGTGCCCGATTGTTCCTGAATTATGCGGAACAATGGAGGAACAGGGAATAGATTGTCCTTGACAACGTGTTTGTTTTCAACAAAGTGCATCACTTTGGTCTGCGCTCCGCCGCTGCAGTGCACCATGCCGTGGATGCGAGGTCGCATAAGGTCGAGCAGCTTTTTAATGACAGGCGCATAGGTTCTGGTTGGCGACAACACGAGTTTGCCGGCGGTCAAGCCTGTTTCAGGCACTTCGTCTGTTAGCTTCAGACCACCAGAATATATTAGTTCGTCGGGAACATTTTTGTCGAATGTTTCCGGATATTTCTCAGCGATGTATTTAGCAAACACGTCGTGGCGGGCAGATGTCAGTCCGTTGCTGCCCATGCCGCCGTTGTATTCGTGCTCATATGAGGCTTTGCCAAATGACGCCATACCTACAATTACGTCACCTCCGGCAATATTGGCGTTGTTTATCACATCATCGCGGCGCATACGGCATGTGACGGTGCTGTCTACAATGATGGTGCGCACAAGGTCGCCCACATCGGCGGTCTCGCCACCGGTGCTGTAGATTCCCACACCGAGTTCGCGCAGTTCGGAGAGCAGTTCCTCAGTGCCGTTGATGATTGCGGCAATCACTTCGCCGGGGATAAGCAGTTTGTTGCGGCCTATTGTCGACGACAACAGGATGTTGTCGGTGGCGCCGACACAGAGCAGGTCGTCGATATTCATTATAAGAGCATCTTGCGCGATGCCTTTCCAAACACCGAGGTCGCCAGTTTCTTTCCAATAAGAGTAGGCGAGCGACGACTTTGTGCCTGCACCGTCGGCGTGCATAATGTTGCAGTAGTCTTTGTCTCCGCAGAGAATGTCGGGAATTATTTTGCAGAATGCTTTAGGAAACAGTCCCTTGTCGACATTCTTAATGGCGTTGTGTACATCTTCTTTTGATGCAGAAACACCGCGGAGGTCATATCTTTGATTGCTCATTTATATTTGAAATTTATATGTTAGATTACAAAATTGATGTAGATTAAAACAGCAGGGACAACGAACAGCAGGCTGTCTATGCGGTCAAGTATGCCGCCATGCCCCGGCAACAGATGTCCGGAATCTTTTACTCCTGCGGTGCGCTTCACCATAGATTCTGCAAGGTCGCCCCACGTGGAGAATGCGGAAACAACGATGGCCAGCCCTACCCATCGGATGACGTCAAATTCAGAGAAATAGGCAGGAAAGTAAGTGCCTATAATCACAGCCGCCACAATGGTGAAAAACAAACCGCCCCAAAATCCTTCCCACGATTTCTTTGGCGAGATGCGCTCAAACAGACGGTGGCGTCCAATCAACGATCCGACACAGAAGGCTCCAGTGTCATTCATCCAGATGAAAATTAGGCAAGCGAGCAGTGTTGTGTGCCCGTTGGCTTCAAGATACAGTTTGCTGAGCAATGACAATGGAAAGACGACAAGAAACATGGCCATATATGACGCACTTAGTTGGCGGATGGCGTTGCGGCGCTTGTCGTAGAGCTGCATTATGCCGCGCAGGAGCATGTATCCGATGCCGGCCCATAGTGGATTGATTACAGAAAAATCGGGGAAATAGTGTGAAAAAGACAGAATAAAAAAAGCCATCCCGCCCAAGATGTCAATAACAGTTGTGGCGACAGTCGGCTTCTCGTCTTTTGTGCATAGTTTCAGCATCTCGGCAATGCCTAAAGCTGCTATTATACTGAATATGGACAGGAACGCATATGGACCGCATAGTGTGGCGATAAGAATCAGCGCAATATATACGAGTCCGGTTGCAGTGCGTATAAGTATTTTTTTCATTTCTATGTCGTTAAGTCGGTCTATGTCGCAGCGTTGTAGGCGGCGTATGAATTCTTTTGCAAAAGTAAGATTTTTCGTGTGATATAGGAAATATTTATTCTATTATTTGCACAGGCGATGGCGTTGTATGCAAAAAATGGTCCGATTGCCGGAATTGACAATCGGACCATAGGTTGCAAGCCTTGAGTTAATGAGAAAATATATTATTTTCCTTGTTGTTCGTAAACCAAAGTCTTTGGAGGTAGGTCGCAAACCTCAGCAGGACCAAAGTATTGGATAGGACCTGGGTAGACGTAGCTTGTCTCCTTTGCCCATTTTTCGCGGCTTTCAGCAAATTTCTTGAACGGACCACCGTCAAGTTTAACGAGAGCCTTTTGGATAACCGGCTTCATTTCGCCGTTACGACGCTCCATGTTCATCATCATAGTGATAGGAATACCGCCTGCGATCCATTGAACAGAAGGTTTCGTCAAGTTGCGTATTGACGACATGTAGCCAGTCACACCAGCCTTGATGAGTTGAGAAGCGTTGAAACCGAGGGCGTAGCAGTAGTCTGCATCAAAGTTTGTCGGGTCAGCGCAACGTCCTTCATATCCGAAGAAGTGGTGGAGGGCAGAGAATTTGCCGTCGTAAGCGTTGGCAGCTTTCATTTCAGCCAAACGGTTGCCTACCATTTCGCTGAGCAATTTTTCTGTCTCGATGAGCGAAACCTGAACGTTTCCGTGAGGGTCGCGGTCAAGAGAAAGTTGACGAGCCACGCCTTCTGGAAGGCTGGCGTAGATTGTAGCGTTGTCTTTAGTGAGGTTGTCGATGATGAACTGACGTTGTTTGTCTTTTGCCACGGCTGCAAACTCAGCACCCTTGACAGCGAGCAAGTCGTTCAATTCGGCGATAAGAGCTTTCATTGCCGGGATAAACTCGATAAGACCTTCTGGGATAAGAACTGTGCCGAAGTTGTTGCCGTCTTTAGCACGTGCGGCAACGATGTCAGCGATGTAGTTTACAACATCGTTGAGAGTCATATTTTTTGCCTCGACTTCTTCAGAAACGATACATACGTTAGGCTGAACTTGAAGTGCGCATTCCAATGCGATGTGAGATGCGGAGCGACCCATCAATTTGATGAAGTGCCAATATTTCTTTGCAGAGTTGCAGTCACGCTGGATGTTGCCGATAACCTCAGAGTAAACTTTGCAAGCTGTGTCAAATCCGAAAGAAACCTCAATGACGTCGTTCTTCAAGTCGCCGTCAATGGTTTTCGGGCATCCGATAACCTGTACGCCTGCACCGATTTGCTTGTAGTATTCAGCAAGGACAGCGGCATTTGTGTTGGAATCATCACCACCGATGATTACCAATGCTTTGATGTTTAATTCTTTGAGTATTTCAAGACCTTTGTCGAACTGCTCTTTCTTTTCCAATTTGGTACGACCGGACCCGATGATGTCGAAACCACCAGTGTTGCGATAGTCGTCGATTACATTAGCTGTCAATTCAACATATTTATGGTCAACAAGACCGCCCGGGCCGAGAAGGAAACCGTAAAGACGGCTGTCTTTGTTGATGGATTTCAAACCGTCAAACAAACCGCTGATTACGTTGTGTCCGCCAGGAGCTTGACCGCCTGAGAGGATAACACCGACGTTGATTGGCTCTTTTACCTTGTTTTTTGCAGAAGAGTCAACATCGAATTTCAAAACAGGAAGACCGTATGTTTGAGGAAATAATTCCTTGATTTCGGCTTGGTTGGCTACTGACTGTGTAGGTTCTCCCTCAATCACCTTAACAGCGCCGCAAAGAGCCTGTGGCAATTTTGGCTTGTAGGCTGCGCGCGCAATCTGTAATGGGCTTTTCTTTGTCATAATAAGTATGTAGTTAAACTTTATTGTTATTTTTTGCAAAGGTAAGAATTTTCTTTGGAAAAAGTGGACAAAAAATGTTACTACAATAGCAAATTTTTACTAAATGGGCATTGAACGGTGTGGTTTGACAGGCGCATAGGCAAAAATGTTGTAACTTTGCATTTTGAAGTTACGAAAAGAGTGTAATTTATTGGAAATGAGCGTAGGTTAATTGCTCTT
>ENA-ORVC01000057-ORVC01000057.1-human-gut-metagenome-genome-assembly--contig:-NODE-57-length-101083-cov-10.913984_pt1 | contig 101083 bp, 94 predicted proteins | sample MGYA00242092_ERZ509234 | MGnify/ENA primary metagenome ERZ509234 (study PRJEB26280, sample SAMEA2338800) | human gut metagenome | biome: human gut; feature: human-associated habitat; material: faeces... | reverse complement strand
AGTAGGTATGGACTACATACCAATGTGCTTCTGACATACAATCACCCTCGCCTTTATTTCAATCCGCATTCGTTTGCTTAAATTAAAGAATAAAGCTCAAACCAAACTTCATAACGAAGTCCAGGACAGCAATCATCACGCCAATCGCAATTGACATGAAAAGCACTGCCACGGTCTGTTTTGCCACGGTTTCCTTGTCAGCAAAGACGATTTTCTTGTACTCTTTCTTCAGCCCGTGAAAAAAGCCAGGCTTTTTGTCCTTCTTAGCTGCCTTCTTCTCAACCTTGTCAGCCTTGGCCGTTTTCTCTGTGGTTTCTACAGCGTTAACTGTATTCTCTTCCATAATTTCACGTCCTTTACTGAGCAGGATTACTTTGTTTCCTTATGCATGGTATGCTTCTTGCAGAATCTGCAGTACTTCTTTGTTTCCATACGGTCCGGATGAGTTTTCTTGTCCTTAGTCATGTTGTAGTTGCGTTGTTTGCATTCTGTACATGCCAGTGTAATTTTTGTGCGCACGACTTCCACCTCCACTTATATTATCGTAGTTCACATTTGCCGCTCAGGTACTTATTTTTGAGCATAAAAAAAAGACCTAAGCTCTTCCATTCGCCCGTTTACTATACCATAGAAATATCCATACGTCAAGGGATTTTTGCGGATTTATGGGATGGCATCATTGTCCATGGCCGATAAATATGGTGACAAAATATACGTGCTCCGCACCGGCTTTTCTGAGGACCCGGGCGCACGCCTCTATGGTACTGCCTGTTGTGTAGATATCATCCACCAATATAACTTTTTGCATGGCGGACGGCAGGGCAGCCGCCGTGAAGGCCTGCTCCAGATTCTTTAACCGGCCGCTGGAATCCAGGTTTTTCTGCGGAGCTGTCTTTCGTTCCCTTTTCAGAACGGATGTGTTTACAGGAATTCCCAGCGGGCCGGAAAGACGGCGGGCTAATTCCTCCGCCTGGTTGAATCCTCTTTCCCGAAGGCGGGACGGATGGACCGGCACAGGAATAAGGGCATCCCCATCCATGGAACGGATGCGTTTTCCCATTTTCCTGACCATGGCTTCGCTGTAGAAATCCAGATATTCTCTCCTATTATTGTACTTAATCCGGGCCATGGAACGGCTGGCCGTGTCATCGTAATTAATAAGGCTCAGTCCATAATCAAAGCTGCGTTTATGTCTGGCGCAGTCACGGCAGTATTCGATGGTCTCATCCAACACTTCCTTTCCGCACTTTTTGCAGACAGGACGCCGTACCCAGGACAGCTTTGCCATGCAGCCCGGACATATGAGATTTCCTTTGGGCAGGACAATATCGCCGCACACAGGGCAGCGGCGGGGAAACAGGATATCTGTCAGGAAATCACTGCCTTCCTGAATTATCTTGAACGGCACCTTAAATGGTGTCTTAATTGGCGTCTTAGTCCGTATCTCCACCACCTCCTGAATTCCTTTTTAACTCACAATGCATCTTCGGATTCTCAGCCAATGGAATCCGGCTGCGCATATATCTCCCCGATCCTGCTTTTAAGCCCGGAATACCGCTTCTGTTCCACGCAGTTTGCCGCCATGGTGTAAAATGCATCCGGCTGTCCCACCAGACATACGCACGCGCGGGCGCGGGTCACGGCCGTGTATATGAGATTGCGGGTCATAAGCATGCGGGGACCGTTGTACATGGGGATGATAACTGCCGGGTATTCGCTTCCCTGTGACTTGTGGATGGTGATGGCATAGGCTAATTCCAGCTCCTCCAGCTGCTTGAAGCTGTACTCTATCATCTTGCCCTCATCAAATTCAACGGTGAGCAGCTCCGCAAATTCATTGATTTCCCGGATAATTCCAACGTCGCCGTTGAAAATTCCGGCTCCCTTGTCCACGGGTATACCGTACTTGTTGCGGACCTCCCACTCCATCTGATAGTTGTTCTTTATCTGCATGACCTTATCGCCCACCCGGTAGATGGTACCGCCCGCCTCCTTTTCCTTCTTAGTCCTGTCCGGCGGATTCAGGTAATTCTGCATAATCTGGTTCAGGCGCTCCACGCCCAGGGCGCCCTTTCGCATGGGCGTCATGACCTGGATATCAAAGGCATTGGCGTGTACGTAGTCAGGCAGCTTCTTCTGAATCAGGGTGATGGCTGCGCTTATGACAGCGTCGGGATTGTCCCTTCGGATAAAGAGGAAGTCCTGGCTGCGTTTTGCCAGGTCAACAGGCTCTCCTGCATTGATTTTGTGTGCGTTGACCACAATGTCGCTCTGGGCGGCCTGGCGGAAGATGTGGGTCAGCTTTACCACATTGAAGCTGCCGGATTCGATAATATCCCGCAGTACATTTCCCGGCCCCACGCTGGGGAGCTGGTCCACATCCCCCACCAGGATGAGCCGGGTGCCCACATTCACCGCCCTCAGCAGGGAATGCATGAGGCTGATATCCACCATTGACATCTCATCTATGATGATGACATCGGCATCCAGAGGATTCTCCTCATTTCTGTCAAAATGCATCCCCATGCTCTGGGCTCCCCTGCCTGACCTTGGAGCGCCGGGAATCACAGGGGCATCATTGCCGGACATTCCCACCGGGACCAGCTCCAGCATACGGTGGATGGTCCTGGCCTCATATCCTGTTGCCTCCGTCATCCGCTTGGCTGCCCGGCCCGTGGGCGCTGCCAGAAGGATTTCCATTCCCTCCATCTCAAAATACCGGATGATTGTATTGATGGTGGTTGTCTTGCCGGTACCGGGACCACCGGTGATAACCAGCAGGCCGCTGTTCACAGCTTCGTATACCGCCTTTTCCTGCAGTTCATCCAGGTGAATGGACTCCTGCTGCTGTATTTTAAGGAGATTGGCCTTGATTTCGGCCTGGGGAATATCCCCCTTGATGTTCAGGTCATGCAGCATACGGGCTGCATTGAGCTCCAGATAATAGTAGTGGGAGGAGTAGACCAGGGCGCCCTGGGCAGATGGCTTTACCACCACCTTTCGGTCTATCTGCATATCCATCAGGTGCTTTTCCATGGCGGACGGCTCTACTTTTAAAAGCTCTGATGCCTGGGCAAACAGCTCTGCCTGGGGAAGATAGGTATGGCCGTTGGCGGTAGCCAGAAGAAGAGTGTACAGAATACCTGCCTTGATACGGTAATCGGAATCCGTGAAGATTCCCACCCGCTCCGCTATCTCGTCAGCCATCTTAAAGCCCACTCCCGGAATATCATCTGCCAGGCGGTAGGGATTCTCCCGGATAATCCCGTACAGGGCGGGACCGTACTCCTGATATATCTTGGCTGCCAGATTTATAGTAATGCCGTAATTCTGGAGGAACATCATGGCCTGACGCATGTCCTTCTTGTCCTCTACCTGCTCGGCTATGGCCATGGCCATCTTCTCGCTGACGCCCTTTACTTCGGACAGGCGCTCCGGCTCCTCCTCCATGACCCGGAAGGTGTCTGCCTTAAAATGGCGCACGATTCGGGCAGCCAAAGCGGCCCCGATGCCTTTGATGGCGCCGGAGCCAAGATAGCGTTCCATGGACAGTTCATCCTGGGGTGTCTTCATCTCATAGCTTTCTATCTGAAGCTGCTCCCCGTACACCGGATGCTGGGTCATATGGCCGCTGGCTTCTATCATATCGCCCTCTGCGGCATAAGCCAGATTGCCTACCATGATGACTTCTTCCCCGTCGCTCTGATCCGTGACACTCATTACTGTGTAGCCGTTTTCTTCGTTGCGGAACTTGATCCGCTCTATAAATCCTGTTATTGTCGCCATCGTTTCATCAAAAGTTTAAAAGAACCCGGTGCCAGGGCGTGTCCGGAGTGCTCCAGTCTATCACGCTGTGCCGGGTTCTGATTTTTAGTAATCTTCTCTTCCGCCGCCTACTCCCATGGATGCCTCCATAGCCATATTCATGCCGTGGGCAAACTCAATAAACTTGCCGGTACCAATGGCCACCGCGGTCAGCGGGTCCTCCGCAATCATGGTGGTGATGCCCGTCTTTTCCTCAATCAGGGCATCCAGGCCGCTGAGCAGGGAACCGCCTCCTGTCATCACGATACCTCTGTCAAAAATATCGGCAGCCAGTTCCGGCGGGGTGCGCTCCAATACATTGTGTACGGCATCCACAATCTGCAGAGCCGGCTCTCTGAGTGCCTCCAGAGTCTCGTCTGAGGTAACCACGATGGTCTTTGGAAGACCGGTCACCAGATTACGTCCTCTGACCTCCATGGTCAGGACTTCCGGCCTGCGGTACGCCGCTCCGATGTTAATCTTTATCTCCTCCGCCGTGCGCTCGCCAATCAGAAGGTTATGCTTCTTCCTCATATAGCGCACCAGAGCCTCGTCAAAGTCATCACCCGCAATTTTGATGGATGTGCTGACAACAGGACCTCCCAGGGAAATAACCGCAATGTCAGCTGTACCGCCTCCGATATCCACGATCATATTGCCGCAGGCCTTGCCGATATCAATGCCTGCGCCGATGGCAGCCGCAACCGGCTCCTCGATAATGGCCACTTCCCTGGCTCCTGCCTGGTAGGTGGCGTCCTCCACTGCCTTTTTCTCAACCTCTGTGGCACCGCTGGGAATACATACGCTGATTCTTGGCTTGCGCAGCGTCTTCTTGCCCACTGCCTTGCTGATGAAATATTTGAGCATCTTCTCTGTAATGGTATAATCTGAAATAACGCCCTGACGCAGAGGACGGACAGCAACAATATTGCCCGGGGTACGTCCTATCATAAGACGGGCTTCCTCACCGATGGCCATGATTTTGTTGGTATCGCGGTCAATGGCCACAACGGACGGTTCTTTTAACACAACGCCTTTTCCCTTGATATATACAAGGATGCTGGCAGTTCCTAAGTCAATTCCAATATCATTGGACATCATCGAAAACATATAAATAGTTCCTCCTCGCTGACTGAACCGGACCGGTAGCGCCCACAAGGGCTTCCATGCTTGTCCTCCTACGGGGACCAAACGCCGGGACAGGCCGCATCAATTGCTTAAAATATAAATGGTTGCATTGCATTACTTCTATGCATTGCTTCTATTATATACAATATTGTAAAGTTTTCAAAGGGTTTTTTTCTTTTTTATTTTCTTTATGTTTTTTTCATGCCAAGGACATATTTTCGTCACAATTATTGCTTATTATAATAACAAGTTCACCGAGAGGTGGACGAGGCCTTTGTTTCAAGTGATTACTTGAAATCACAAAGCTTTTTCATACTCATACCGGACGGAGTAATCCGTCCGGCCCCCCTATAACATTTTCTTTTATATATATACCTACCATTCCCACGCAGGCAATGAGCTATGCGAAAAAAAGCAGAAAAAGAACTGGCGACGTATTTTACGGACGCCGGTTCTTTTTTGCCGTATCACATAAATTTTCTGCCTGCATAATATCACAAGCCTGAATCACAGGCATGGTCTGCGCAGTCCTCTATCCCTTTACCCCCGCTATATCTGAACTAAAGACTGTCTATACTTTTCCTTATCCGAAGTATAATCAACTCGTAATGCAAAAAAGGAATTTCAAAAAGTATTTCAAAAAGAAAAAGGAGAGTGCATTAATTATGAGAAAGCAGACAAAGTTAGTTGCTGTATTATCAACAGCAGCACTGCTCGCTATTGGTGCATCCATGACTTCTTTCGCAGCTACAGGATGGGCTGAGGAAGACGGTACTTGGGTATATTACAACAGAGACGGCGAGAGAGCAACTGATCAGTGGAAGAAATCCGGTAACAACTGGTATTGGTTAAACAGCGATGGCGAAATGGCTATCGATCAGCTGATTGAGGACGGCGACAACTATTATTATGTAGACATCAACGGTGTTATGGCAGCTAACCAGTGGGTAGCTATCGACAACGAAGATGCAGGACAGGACAATGAGCCGGATCATTACTGGTATTACTTCCAGGCAAATGGTAAGGCTTTAAAGAATGGCGACAATGCTAAGGTTGCTCTGAAAACAATTAACGGCAAGAAGTATGCTTTTGATGACGAAGGCAAGATGCTGTACGGTTGGGTTTCTGAGGACAATGCAGAGCGCGTAGATGATACAGACGGCGACGGCTTTAAGGAAGGTACCTACTACTTCGGCGGCGAAGATGATGGTGCTATGACTGTTGGCTGGCTGCAGATGGATATCACATACGATGAAGCAACTAATGATAATGAGATTGCTCCTGTATTCAACGATGATGAGGATCAGAGCCGTTGGTTCTACTTCCAGTCAAATGGTAAGAAGGTTCAGGCTAAAGATGGCGATCTCCAGAAGAGCAAGACCATCAACGGCAAGAAATATGAGTTCGACCAGTATGGCGCTATGACAGCAGAGTGGTCTCTGGATGTTGAGGCGGCTTCTAAGAGTGGTACAAGAGACGGCTACAGCACATCAGCTACCAACAGTGTATCTGCTAAGTATGCTGAGCAGTGGAGATACTTCAACAGCGTTGAGGATGGTTCCCGTGTAAGCAAGGGCTGGTTCAAGGTAGTAGCAGCTGAGTATCTGAACTACGATAAGTATAATGATGATGAAGATGCTTGGTACTATGCAGACGGAAGCGGCAACCTGTATGCAGGCGAGTTCAAGACCATCAAGGGCAAGAAGTATGCGTTCCGTAATGATGGCCGTATGGTTGATGGACTTAAGTTTATCAAAGATGACGGTGGCAGTTTAGACGTAAAAGCTGACGATGATGACAGCTATCCATTCGATGATGAAGACAGATTCGATGAGAACGCACCTAAGCTTAATAAGCTTGGTTACAAGTGCTATTACTTCGGTGATGGAAATGATGGCGCTATGAGAACAAACAAGGCCACTGTTTCTATTGATGGCGATAACTTCAGCTTCTACTTCGAGAAGTCTGGCGGAAGCAAGGGTGCTGGACGTACTGGAGAGAAGGATGATAAGTTCTATCAGTCTGGTAAGCTCTTAAGAGCTGGATCTGATGAGAAGTATCAGGTAGTTAAAGTTGTTAATGATAGTGATTCTCTGGGTTACGTAAAACTGGATGATGCAGACGATTTTGTTAAGGCTCTTGGCGATAAAGTAACATCTACAGTAGTTAACAAAGAGAATATTTCTAAACTTGGTCTTAACAAGAAGGTTGACGACATTAAGGAACTGTATATTATCAACGACGGTAAGGGTGTGGATACTAAGGAGTACTTCCTGGTAAATACATCTGGTAAAGTGATTGACAGCAAGTCCAAGAACAAGGATGGCAATGACTTCCAGTATGTAGTAGCTAAGGGCGGTAATATTCTTGGTATCTACGTAGAGGACTAATTTAAATAAATAAGTCAGTGTAGTCTGGCTTTAAGGGGGAAGGCGTTGTGGCTGATCTAGTGTATTAGTCATAACGCTTTCTCTTTTTAATACGAAAGACAAATTACTTAAAATAAAAAATATAAAAATGTTCCTGGAGGTATCTATGATAAGAAAAAGAATCCTTATATTGGGGACCGCAATGTTAATAGGTCTGTCAAGCACGATTCCAACATTGGCAGAGACGGCTCCGTCTATAACAATGGAAAACAGCGGGGCCTACCTTTTTACATGGCGTCCGGTAGATTATGGAAATGGCCAGTCATTTGCAATCCTTGTAGGAGGTAATACCATTAACGAAAGTGATGTCATCTTGAACCGTGGCTACGATTATGGTTATACATTCCAGCCAAACAAGTATTCACGCCCATGGGGACAGGTTCCTGATTTGGTCAATGCAGGCGGTGTCTGGGCAATACCGGATAACTGGTCATATCTTCCTGAAGGAATACAACCGACCACCCGTATTGTTTTGCTTACGAACAATAAAAATTATTCAAGCAATGAGCGTTATGTTGATGTTGTGCATTTGCCAAACGGAGTTTCTGCTTCTGAGCTGCCTCCTGAGGTCAGAAAATATCTTATTAATGTGGACGGATCAGATGCAGGAGCATATGACGGAACCATAACTTCAGGATGGATAACCGAGGGCAATCAGCGAAAATACCGTAAACCGGACGGCAATTTTGTGGCAGGCGGATGGCTCAGGGTTGATGGTGAATCCTATTATATGAATGATGAGGGTATCATGCTGGCAGATACCGTTACTCCTGACGGGATCTACGTAAATGCAAAGGGCGAAAAGACTAATTATATGCCGGGATGGAAACAGGACGAAAAAGGTTGGCGCTATCTCATGGGCACGGGCAATTATGCCGCGAATACCTGGTTCAAAGATGCAGACGGAAAATGGTATTACTTCAATATAGGAGGATATATGGTAACCGATAAGGAAACTCCTGATGGTTATTATGTAAATGCTGACGGCGTTTGGGATGGAAATGCCTCCACAATCGTGAATCAAAAGAGCGGCGGGCCTGGCGAAAACAGTGCATCCAATACCTCTCAGGAAGGTTGGGAGCAATTCGGAGACACTTGGAAATATAAATTGTCGGACGGAAGCTATGTCACCAATGCCTGGAAACAGAATACGGACGGGAAATGGTATTATTTCGGTGGGGATTCTCTCATGGTTACCAGTCAGACTACGCCGGATGGATATTATGTAGGTGCAGACGGCGCATGGAGCGGGAATGAATAAATATAGAAGTTTTTATTGATATGTTTAAATGATTTAGATAAGTAGGTTGTACCCTAACAGTAAAATACAGAGAAAAGAGCTGCATTTTACTGTCAGGGTACCTTATTGGTAAGCGCTTAATTATTGGGTAGCTATACATTCCTTACTTTATCGCTCATAATGATAGCAAATAGATTTTTACTCCACTTCCTTGATAGGAAAGTTGAAATTCACTACAATTGGAGGTATCACTATGAGCAGTAAACGTACTCCAGGGCGCTCTCTGGATGAATGGATGGAACTGGTAACAGAATGCAGGCAGAGTGGACTGACGGATGCTGCGTGGTGTATCGAACACGGGATTTCTCCCAGCTGTTTTTACAATGCAGTTACCCGTCTTCGCAAAAAAGCCTGTCAAATACCAGAACCTCTTGGAAAAGCCAGCACTCTTGATCTTACGTCTCATAAACAAGATGTAGTCCGGATTACTGTAGAAGCGGAGATACCTCCGGCAGAACTGGTTCCCAATGAAAGAAACAGTTCCAGGTACCTTGGCAATTCACATACGATTGAAATCGAAGCGAATGGATTACTGATCCGCATAGGTAATACCGTTCAGCCAATGCTCCTAAAGATTTAAATGAATGCGCTAAAGGAGCCAGTATGTTAGCGGATATCTCGAATGTTGATGCCATCTATATCGTTTGCGGAAGGACAGATATGCGTAAATCCATTGATGGATTGTGTGCGATCATTCAGGAACAGTTCTCAATGGAGATCGACCATGCACTCTATCTTTTCTGCGGACGTAAATGCGACCGGATCAAAGCTATTTTAAAAGAGCCTGACGGGATTGCCATGATCTATAAAAGACTGACAGCACAAGGCTCTTACCGGTGGCCCAGAGATAAGTCAGAAGTGCGGAACCTCACATGGAGAGAGTTCGACTGGCTGATGTCAGGCATTGATATCGAGCAGCCCAAAGCCATTAAAACCTCATGAGCCATGCAGTAAAAAGATGCCTATAAAGGCATTGGATTTCCTTGCGTTTTCGACACTTTTCAGTCGATGGAATCTGTTGTTTTGCTATGAGATTTCCTCTTTTTCTGGTATAATAAACGTATCGAAAACAGGAGGAAAAAGCAGGGGCAGACAGTTCCAAAGACCTTCAGCTGCGTGAGCTGAAAGACATGATCACCGAGCTGAAAAACTTGATAAAGACTCTTCAGGCAGCTGTGGATGCTGCCGGCAAACGTGAGGAAGCTCTTATGCGGGAACGGGATAATCTGAAAGAAGAAATCAACCTGCTCCGTAAAAAACTTTTCGGAGCTTCCAGCGAAAAACGTTCCTCTGAGTTCCCGGAACAGTTGAATCTTTTCAACGAAGCGGAAATGGAACAGGATCCAACGGCGGCAGAAGCAGAAGAACTGGCGGCTTCGCTTCCCGAAAAAGAAGCAAAAAAGCGAAAATCCAGATCTACAGATGCCGAGCGTTTCAAAGGCATACCTGTAACGAAGAAATATCTCGATCTTCCTGATGCAGATAAGTTCTGTCCTGTTTGTAATACTCCGTTGGTAAAAATCGGTGAAGGGTTCGTCCGGCGTGAACTGGTCTTTATCCCGGCGAAACTGAAAGCAGTCGAGATCTACAGCATAAATTACACCTGTCCGAAATGCGGACGCCGTGATCTGCCTGTTATAAAAAAGGGAAAGATGGCAGACCACATATGCTCCATGGAATGGCTTCTGCTGGTACGGTTGCATGGGTAATGCATCAGAAGTTCTGTAACAGCCTGCCCTACTGTCGCCAGGAAAAGGACTGGAAGCAGTAGGGCGTTGCTGTCACCAGAACAACCATGGCAAACTGGGTGATCCGTAATTCAGAAGAATTCTTCTGTCCCATGTACAAATACTTTCATCGGAAACTTCTGAAGCGAGAATGCGATCCGTCCGTTTACAGTCGGGCGTAAAAACTGGTTGTTTTGTGACACACCTAACGGAGTTCAGGCCAGTTCTGTTGTATATACGATGGTGGAAATGGCAAAAGCAAATGGAGTAAACGTCTATCACTATCTAACCTATCTGCTTGAGAAACTCCCAAATGATAGGATGAGTGATGAAGAACTGGAACTCCTGGCACCATGGAATGGGGATGTCAAAGTCGAGATTGAACGTCGGGCAGTAAACTCGAACCAATAATCAATCATATGTGAATTGTCAAGGTACTCCGGCTGCTGAAAAGTAGTAGGATATTTTTCTATCAACGGCTGAAAATTAAGCGCTTACTTTCTGTCATCTCCTGACGGAGATTCCAACACATATGGAAGATAAGGACAGATCATTTTTGGAGAATCTGTTGCCCTGGTCTCCGAAGTTACCGGAGAACATCGGGAAAGCAAACTGAAACCATTTACAGCAAGCCGCGAAAGTGGCTTACAGCTGTCAAGGTACTTGCCTATACAGCGTTTACTCTTTCTGTATGCAGAGAATCGTATGTTATTATCATAGGAAGGAATCATTGTGCTTATCTATTACATTGTAGAAAGACACTAAGTTGTTCGCCATAGTACTAATGGTTAAGGATATAAACGTTTTAATTTGTCCTGACTTTTTTGATAGTGAATTATCAATTGACATCTACTAGCATTTAGTTATGATTGTATAACGCAACATTTGATTTATTCATATGCATAGATAAAGTTGCGTTATCTGGGGCAAAATGGTATACTGTATAAGACATAATATTTTTGGAGGAACATGTGTTTGTGTCTATCAAGCAGATTGTTTAAGCATATTAGTCATATAGAAATGAGGTTAAAATATGAGTGAGGGCAAATTAGGACAAAAGAAAATAGAAAATATTAAAGAAGTGTCTGGGGCATGGAGGAATGTAAATAGTATTATAGCAATGGTAGGCACGTTACTGATTCTTATTGGACTTCCGTTGGTCTTTCAGGATTATTATTTTAATATTCTGAAGGTAAAGTATTATTTCTATTGTACAGTAGTAATTGCGATGGCTGTTGCACTAATTATTACAGCAATTATATTTTATTATATATATACAAAGGAAATCGAGGGAAGGGCTATAAAAAACATAATAAATAAATTATCACTTTGCTCTCTATCGGTACCAGATTGGGCAATGATTGCATTTGTTGTTGCAGCGACCATCTCGACTTTTCAGTCAGATTATATTTATGAATCTTTTTGGGGAAATGAGGGACGGTTTTGTGGACTCTTTTTGATTCTTTTATACGGAATTTGTTTTTTTATTGTTAGTAGGTATTTGAATTTTAAACAGTGGTATTTAGATGCGTTTTTGGCTGCTGGTGTGGTTGTGAGTTCTATAGGTATTCTTCATTTTTTTAAAATAGATCCAATTGGATTTAAAGAGAATATAACTCCATATGATTATGACATTTTCACATCGACTATTGGTAATATTAATACGTACACCTCGTATATAGCTCTGATTGCAGGTGCAAGTGTAGTCTTATTTTCAATGGAAGAGAATGCTGTGAAGAAAATATGGTATACATTTTGCATGGTTTTAGCATTTTGTTCATTGCTGATGGGGGGCAGTGATAATGCATATTTGGCGTTAGTTGCATTATTAGGTTTGTTACCTTTATATCTATTTGACAAATTGAAGGGGATAAAGAATTATGTTTGTATCCTTGCTATTCTTGCTTCGGAATTCATGTTGATTGGCTGTATAAGCGATAAATGGGCAGAGAAAGTTCTTGATATTAGTGGTATTTTTAAAATAGTTTCTGGTTTTAATTTATTGCCCTATATAACTTTGGCATTGTGGTTGATTACGGCCGCGTTGCATGTTGTAGATTGCAGGCAGAGACAGTCCAGAGAAAATAATATTGGAAGATATATATGGCTGGGGTTAATTATTCTGGTTAGTATTGTAGTAATATATATATTATATGATGCTAATTTAAGAGGGGACGGTGAAAAATACGGGATTCTGCAGCCATATGTGGTTCTAGATAATAATTGGGGAACTAATCGGGGATATATTTGGAGATTAGCAATGCGTATTTATAATGACTTTCCTATTGTTCATAAAATATTTGGTTCTGGGCCAGATACATTTGGTATTCTTACAGTTACACAGTATTTTGATGAAATGGCAGGCATGTATGGTCAGAAATTTGAAAGTGTTCATAACGAGTATCTACAGTACTTTGTTACAATAGGTATTGTTGGCATAACGGCATATCTTAGCTTGTTAATTTCATCACTTGCAAGGATGGTACGTAATTCTCATAATAATGCGGCTGTAATGGCTATAGTATTTTCGGTAATTAGTTATGGGGCCCAAGCCGTTGTGAATATCAGTGTCCCTATTGTTGCACCGATTATGATGCTTCTAATTATGATGGGGTTGTCAGATTCTAAAAATAGTATATAATGCAAATAGAATTAGTGATAATAAATGTGGAAGATATTATCTATTGCAGACATATAAGCATTGGGTGTATTCTTATAGAAGACGGAAGAAGAATAAGTATGAGGTAAGGTAAATACAAGTGAAAAAGTTTAGCCGATATAAACGATTAATAAAATTCATATATGCCTTTAATGCTATCTGCTTGGTTGTAGCCGTTTATTGGTTTGTTTGGGTAGGATATTATAATAAGATTATAGAAGACCCGTTTTGGCGACGAGGAAACTGGTTGATGGTTGCCTTGTATGCAGCATTGATGGCTTTTTTTTATAAGACATATGGAGGTTTTAAGATTGCATATTTAAAAAAGGGGAATTTGATTTGGTCACAAATATTATCTATAATTTTTGTGAATGTTATTTCTTATTTACAAATAGCTCTTCTTGATAAGAAACTTCATCCAGTATATCCTATGTTTTTGATGACGTTATTTGATTTTGTGATTGTTGCTGTTTGGGCTAATTTTTTTCAATGGATTTATCGAAAGATGTTTCCACCAAAAAAACTAATGCTCATTTATGGAGAACGTCCGACTTTTCATCTTAGAGAGAAGATTAATTCTAGAGAGGATAAGTACTATTTGGATAGTGCAGTAAATATCTCTGAGGGAATACAAAAGATTATAAATCAAGCGGTACTATATGATGCAGTGATTATTGGAGATATTCCAGCTCATGATAGAAATCAGTTGATGAAGCTTTGTTTTCAGAAGTCTATACGTACATATACTGTACCAAAAATTTCCGATATTTTAATTCGGACTTCTTCAGAACTGGATATTTTTGATTCACCACTGTTATTATCAAGGAATGAAGGTTTGCAAATAGAGCAGTTAATTACAAAACGGATTTTGGATGTAGTATTTTCAATGGTTGGATTAATTGTATCAAGTCCTTTTTTTGTTATTATCGGGCTGTTAATAAAATGTACAGATTCAGGACCTATTTTTTACCGCCAGAAAAGGTTGACCCAGGGGGGGAAGGAGTTCAGTATATGCAAGTTTCGGACTATGATACAGGATGCAGAGAAAGAAATGGGCGCTAGGTTAGCGGCGGAAAATGATGAACGTATTCTGCCCGTGGGGAAATTCCTCAGAAGAACCAGACTGGATGAACTTCCTCAGTTATGGAATATTTTAAAAGGAGAGATGTCTGTAGTAGGACCCAGACCAGAGCGCCCAGAGTTAGCAAAAAAGATAGAGGAGGAAATTCCCGAATTTAGTTACCGTTTAAAGGTAAAAGCTGGACTTACAGGGTATGCACAAATTTACGGAAAGTATAACACAACGTCCTATGACAAATTGAAATTGGATTTGAAGTATATTAGAAATTATTCACTTTTTTTAGATTTAAGACTTATTCTAATGACACCAAAGATTATGTTTATGAAGGAAAGTACAGAAGGAATAATGGAAGATGATGCAAAGGAAATATAAATGAAAAAGGGAAAAATATTAACAGTAGTTGTTCCGACTTATAATGCAGAGAAGTATTTAGAAAAAAATTTGAACTCCTTATGCGTGGAAGAAGTATTATCAGAAATTGAAGTCATTATTGTAAATGATGGCTCAACGGACTCTTCTATAAATATTGCAAACAAATATGTAGAGAAATATCCAGATAGCTATAAGGTAATAACAAAAGAAAATGGAGGGCATGGTTCTGGAATTAATTGCGGGATAAAATATGCTCAAGGATATTATTTTAAAGTGTTGGATGCAGATGATTGGGTAGATAAAGATGCCTTAAAAAATTTGGTTAATTATCTAAAAATATGTGACGATGATATTGTGTATTCGGGCTTTTTGTGGGCTTTTGATAATCAAAATGGGGATGAGGAGACTTTTCATAAAAAGGCGGAATTGAAGGAACCATTTAATGGTATTCAATATAAAACATCATATGCATTTGCGGATATAGCTGAAAAATTATATGTAAAAATTCATAGTTTAACGATTAAGACTGAAATATTACAAAGAAACAATATAACTATAGATACTCATTGTTATTATGTTGATACAGAATTGATTACTTATCCTATTCCCTATGTAGAAACAATTAGTTTTTTGGAGGATTATGTTTATATATATCGGATTGGCCGGATAGGACAGAGCGTCAGTATAGAAAAAATGCAAAAAAATGAGAAGAACTATGATAAGGTTATACGGTCTTTGACTGAATTTTATGATAAATTAGAAAAAACGATTCCTTGTACAAAGGCACATAAAAGTTATATAGCAAGTATTATTGCTCGAGTTGTAGCGGGAAAGATTAAAATCTTGTTAAGTTATCCCGTGTCAAAAGAAAAAATGAAAGAATGTAAAGAATATGATGATGAATTAAAAAGATGTTATCCAGATATTTATGGGAAGAATAAAAATATAGCTATTAAAATTTTACGAAAAACATCTTATAAGGCATATTGGGCAGCACATGCAGTTTTGAAAGTTAAGATTAAAGTAAGTTCTATTTAAACATGAAAGGCATACTGGATGAAGACTACAATAAAAAGATTGCAGACATTTGCACATTATAAACCTTTATTTTTACAGCTGGTAGCTAAAGATATAAAGCTAAAATATAGAAGAAGCTTCTTGGGATATATTTGGAGTATTTTAAACCCTTTAATGATTATGGGGATTATGGTGATTGTTTTTTCAAGCATGTTCAGATGGGATATAGCAAATTATCCTGTATATTTAATTATAGGTCAGACGATTTTTAGCTTTGTATCTGAGTCAACGAATCAAGCAATGTGGTCTATTACTGGAAATGCTGCGTTATTGAAAAAGACATATGTGCCCAAATATATTTTTCCTTTATCTAAAATCACCAGTTCCTTTGTAAACACTCTATTTGCATTAGGGGCAATGCTAATTGTTTTTATTGCATGCAGAGTAAAGTTTAATATTTATATGTTGTTTTTGCCAGTGGTATTACTAGAGGTTTATGTGTTTTGTTCTGGATTGGGATTGTTACTGGCACAAGGAACAGTGTTTTTTAGGGACATTCAGTATATATATGGTGCTTTTATTACAGTGTGGACGTATTTAACACCTATTTTTTATCCTATACAACAATTACCATTTGAGTTAATGTGGATGATTAAACATTTTAATCCGCTATATTCATATATAACGCAATTTAGGACAATTGTTTTAGAAGGTACATTCCCAGACTTAAGATTAATTGCCTATGGGATAGTGGTAGCTGGTTTATCACTTGCAATTGGCCTGTTTGTCTTTCTTAAAAAACAGGATAAATTTATATTATATATTTAGAGTAGGAAAAACATATGGTAGAGAAAGCACAAGAATATGCAGTAATTGTGGAGCATGCGACAGTTCGTTTTAATATGGCTTCAGAAAGAATAGATAATTTGAAGGAATATTTTGTAAAGTTTGTAAAACGTGAATTAATGTTTAAAGAGTTTCTGGCATTGAAGGAAATAAGCTTTAAAGTAAAGAAAGGGGAATCTTGGGGAATTATTGGAACCAACGGTTCTGGAAAGTCAACATTATTGAAGTTAATTTGTGGTATATTGAAACCGTATAAAGGAACTGTGATTATGAATGGCACAGTTGCTCCGCTAATTGAACTTGGTGCTGGTTTTGATGGTGATTTGACAGCAAGAGAAAACATCTTTTTAAATGGTGCAGTGCTTGGCTATGATAAAAAGTTTATGTTAAAACATTTTGATGAGATTGTGGATTTTGCGGAATTACGCGGATTTTTGGATATGCCAATAAAGAATTACTCATCGGGTATGGCCGCAAGATTGGGATTTGCAATTGCGACGGTTGTTCGCCCCGATATTCTGATTTGTGATGAGGTCTTGGCGGTTGGGGATTACGCTTTTCAGCAAAAATGTGAAAGGAGAATGAGTGATATGAGAGAACAGGGAACGACTTTGTTGTATGTATCCCATTCTATAGAGTCAGTCAAGGAAGTGTGCGACCATGCGCTTTGGATTGATAGAGGAAATGAAAGAATGCAGGGAGAGGTTAGTGCAGTATGTGATGCCTATATGAAAGCGATAGGCTAGAAAAATGATTGTGTATGGGAGGAAAATGTGATAATAAAACATTATTTACACGTTATTTTCAAACACTATCTGGTCAGTATAAGGCAATGGACAAAAGATAAACCGTTTTGGGGGTGTTGTTTGAAAATATTATTGAGAGGGAGGACAAAGGAATTCCAGCAATATGTAGCAAGATATGTTCCAGCTAAAACTATAGATGGAATAGATTGTGTTACACGAAATTTGGCTGTAAGTACTATGGGAACTCTTAATCCTAAGATTATAATCATGTATTTAGAAAGAGATTCTGGTTCTGGCGGCTTCTGTGCTGAATGGGTATATTGGCTGAATCGAGTTTCATTTTCAGATAAAATGGGATTTAAACATTGTATAAATTGGATAGACAGTCAGTTTTATAAAGAGGAAGAATTAGAAAATGGTAATATATTTGAGTATTTTTTTGAGCAACCCGCAGATATATCTGTCGAGGAGACTTTAAAGAGCCAAAATGTTATTTTTGATTATAACTCTATTGATTATGGATATTATGATTCTTTTGCTCCTGGCCGAAATGATGATTATATTTTTTCGGAAACGGATATCATAAATTTTTCCAAAATTCAGAAAAAGTATATTAGACTTAATGAATGTTTGAAGAATGAGATTGATTTAGATATAATTAATCTGTTAAAGAGAAAAAAAGTACTTGCAGTACATGCCAGAGGTGCAGATGCTAAAATTCCTTATAATAATCATCCAATACCAGTAACAATTGAAGATTATATAGATAATGCTAGAAGAGAAATGAATGCTATACAGGCAGAAAAGATTTTTTTGGCAACGGATGATAATAATATTCTGAAACGATTTGTAGAAGAATTCGGTGACAAATTGTTATACTATAATGATGTTGAACGATCTGACGGAGTGAGAATGAGTTGTTATGGCGAAAGTAACCGATTTATGCATCATTACAAATTAGGAAAGGAGATTATTAGAGATGTATATACCATGGCTGCTTGTCAAGGATTAGTGTGTAGTACTTCGTATGTCAGCTATATAGTTAGAATTCTAAAGAAATCAATGGATTGTGATTATGAAGTAATATATTGCATTAAAACAAAGTTACGAAAAAAAGGACTGAATCTCACTGACCCTAAAGCGATTAGTAGTGTTGAAAAGATTTGGAATCAAGAATTAAAGGATAGAAAGAAAGGATAAAAGATGAAAATTGCGCTTATAACTGGTATAACTGGCCAGGACGGTAGTTTTTTAGCAGAGCTTTTGGTGGAGAAAGGATATGAGGTGCATGGTATAATAAGAAGAGCATCAATTTCTAATACCAGCCGAATTGATCACTTGCTAGAAAAAAAAGTCATAACATTGCATGATGGAGACCTGACTGATACCAGCAGTTTAATTAGAATTATTAATTTGGTAAAGCCCGATGAGATTTATAATCTTGCGGCACAAAGCCATGTTCAGGTAAGTTTTGATGCTCCTGAATATTCGGGAGATGTGGATGCTTTAGGCGTTTTGCGTATCTTAGAATCGGTAAGGATACTGGGCATGGAGAAGAAATGTCGTGTATATCAAGCATCAACGTCGGAGTTGTTTGGGAAAGTAGAAGAGGTTCCACAGAGAGAAACCACGCCATTCCATCCATATAGTCCATATGCTGTGGCTAAACAATACGGTTTTTGGATTGTTAAGGAGTATAGAGAGGCTTATGGCATGTTTGCTGTTAATGGAATTCTTTTTAACCATGAATCTGAAAGAAGAGGGGAAAATTTTGTGACAAGAAAAATTTCCCTCGCTGTTGCTAGAATTGCAAATGGACTGCAGGATAAATTGTATTTAGGAAATATGGATTCACTACGGGATTGGGGTTATGCAAAAGACTATGTAGAATGTATGTGGATGATGCTCCAACAGGATAATCCGGAGGACTTTGTTATTGCAACGGGAGAGCAACATACAGTTAGGGATTTTGTTGAAAGGGCATTTCGTGTAGTTGGAATTGATATTGAGTGGTGTGGTGTGGGTGCTGACGAGAAGGGGCTTGACAAGAAGAACGGTAAGGTTTTAGTTGAGATTGACAAACGATGGTTTAGGCCTACTGATGTAGATAATTTATGGGGAGACCCTACAAAAGCTAGAACAGTTTTGGGATGGAATCCTCGAAGTACAAGCTATGAACAACTGATTGAAATAATGGTCAAAAACGATTTAGAAATTGCAAGAAAAGAAAAGGGAGCTAAATAATATGGAATTTAAACTTTGTGATAATCCTTGGGGGAAAGAAGAGATAAATGCAATTCAGAGAGTAATAGATTCTAATATGTATACTATGGGGGAAAATGTAAAAGAATTTGAGCGGTTGTTCGCAGAAAAATTTGGAACAAGATATGCCGTTATGGTGAGTTCTGGCTCCACTGCTAATCTTCTCGCAATTGCAGCGTTAGTATACTCTAAAAGACTTCCGCGTGGAAGTGAGGTCATTGTACCGGCAGTCTCATGGAGTACAACATATGCTCCACTGGAACAGTATGGTATGAAAGTGGTATTTGTCGATATTGATCCAAATACGTTGAACATAAGTGTTGAAGCTTTGGAAAGATGCATATCTGATAAAACCAAGATGATTTTTTTGGTGAACTTGCTAGGCAATCCAAATGATTTTGATGAGATATTTAAAATTTGTAATAGTAGAGATATAATTATTATAGAGGATAATTGTGAATCGCTTGGTGCCGAATATAATGGAAGACAATTAGGAACCTTTGGATTATTGGGGACCTATTCATCATTTTATTCACATCATATATGCACGATGGAAGGTGGGGTTGTAGTAACTGAGGATAAGAAATTATACGAATATATGTTAGCAATACGAGCTCATGGTTGGACAAGAAACCTTCCAGGTGATAGTGTGATTTATGAAAAGAAGGATGATCCTTTTTACGAAAGTTTTAATTTTATTATTCCAGGATATAATCTTCGGCCATTAGAGATGGAGGGAGCAATAGGAATTGAACAGTTAAAGAAGATGGACTACATGATTGCCCAAAGAAGAGAAAATGCAAAGTATTTTAAGTCTAAGATGGAGGGGATTCAAGGAATAAGAATTCAAAAAGAAATTGGTAATTCATCGTGGTTTGGTTTTGCGCTAGTTTTAGAGAATCAGTTAGTAGGGAAAAGAGATGAACTTGTAAAGGAATTTGCCGGAAAAGGGATTGAAGTAAGGCCTATTGTTGCAGGTAATTTTACTAGGAATAAAGTTATCGAATATATGGATTATAAAATTCCAGAACCATTAATAAATGCTGATGATATACATTTCAATGGTTTCTTTATAGGCAACCATAGTAAAAACAATTTTGCGGAGATTGACTATTTTTACAATGTCTTACAGAATGTTATTAAGAAATGGATGTGAGATTATGGAAAAAAATGCAAAAATATATGTTGCTGGTCATACGGGTTTGGTTGGTAACGCAATAGTGCGTGAATTGAAAGATTCAGGTTACGAAAATCTTATATTGAGAACACATAAAGAATTAGACTTGACGCGGCAAGCGGAGGTGGAAGCTTTTTTTGTTCAGGAAAATCCAGAGTATGTATTTATTGCTGCCGGGTTAGTTGGCGGTATTAAAGCAAATAGTGATGCACCGGCAGATTTCTATTATGAAAATATGCAAATAGCTAATAATCTCATATGGTCAGCGCACAAAATCGGTATTAAAAAGTTATTGTATCTGGCGAGTGCATGTATGTATCCCAAAAATTGCGAGCAACCAATGAAAGAAACATCTATTCTTTCCGGTTATCCAGAGGTGACAAATGAAGGATATGCATTAGCTAAAATTGGTGGTGTCCGTTTATGCAGCTATCTATATAAACAGTATGGTGATGATTTTATTTCAGCCATTCCTGCAAATGCCTATGGCTTGGGAGATTGTTTTGATCCGGATAAGTCACATGTGATTCCTGCATTGCTTTTAAAATATCATAAAGCGAAGCTCAGGGGAGAAAAACAGGTGGTTTTGTGGGGGAGTGGAAAAGCAAAACGTGAATTTATAAATACAATAGATATAGCAAAAGCTAGTATTTTTTTGATGAATTATTACTCGGACGAAAAAACAATTAATATTGGGACAGGTGAAGAAATATCAATAATGGAACTATCCCAAATGATTAAACGTATAGTTGGATTTGAGGGGGATATTGTCTGCGATTTAACAAAACCAGATGGTATGCCAAGACGCATATTGGATTCCTCAGAAATATGTAAAATGGGCTGGTTCCCTAAGGTTTCACTAAACGACGGTTTAACAGAATTATATGATGCTTATTTGCTCAGTTGAAGAAAAGGTGGAAGATGATTATATAAGAGGAGGACAAGCGTTAATGTTAGAATTACCGAGCATAGGATTTGGTACGGCGGACTTGGGTGATGGGACAGAAGAAGCTGTCTTTACTGCTTTATGTAATGGGTATAGACTTATTGATACAGCAAGAGCTTACGATAGTGAAGCTGCTGTAGGCAAAGCTCTTAATAGAGTCTATAAAGAAAATGGAAGTAAACGTTCTGATTATATAATTCAGACAAAATTGAGTCCTAGTGTTTCGGGATATGATGAGACGCTTGCTGACTTTGAGCAATCATTGGAATCACTGAATACTGAGTATGTTGATGTCTACTTTATTCATTGGCCAGTTATTAGGGGGAATGAAAAGACATATCATAAAAAGAATGTTGAAACTTGGAAGGCGTTTGAAAAACTTTATGGTGCTAAAAAAGTAAAGAGACTTGGTGTGTGCAATTTTTTGGAAAGGCACCTTGCAGATATCTGGGATAATTGTAATGTGAGGCCTACTGTGCATCAGTTAGAGATACATCCAGGATATCAGCAGATAGGTTTGGTGGAATATTCCCAAAAACTGGGAATGAAGATAGAGGCGTGGTCTCCTATGGGTAGAGGTGAATTGAAAAATAGGACATATATTGATATGGCTGATAGGTATGGTTGTAATATAGGACAACTTGCATTGAAGTGGAGTTTGCAAAAAGGATATATCCCATTGTCGAGATCACAGACCAAGGACCATATAATTAATAATAAGATATTAGATTTTACGATTGCGAAAGAAGATATGAATAAAATAGATGAGCTTAACACTAATACTAATTATTTGAATATATGGAGTTATAAAAGACAACAGATGTATTGATTGTATTACAATAGGAGGAGGTATAGTAGCATGAGAGTAGCTGATTATCTTGCGGAAAAATTGAATAGCGTTGGAATAGAAGATGTGTTTATACTGACGGGAGGAGGTCTTATGTTTCTAACTGACGGTATAGCGCGTAATAAAAATATTACACCCATACCGTGTCTTCATGAACAGGCAGCTTCTATGTCTGCTATTGCCTATGCCCAGATTCGGGAGGGGTATGGGTGTTGTTATGTTACAACAGGTTGTGGAGGAACGAACACCATAACAGGTGTGTTACATGCATGGCAAGATCATGTTCCGGTAGTTTTTGTATCAGGACAGTGCAATAGAAATGAAATGATGACTATAGCTAAGTCTAAAGTACGGCAGATAGGCCTTCAAGAAGCAGATATAGTCTCTATAGTCGATTCTATAACAAAGTATGCAGTGACAATTATGGAACCAGCAGATGCCGTATACTGTATAGAAAAAGCTTTATATGAGGCTCAACATGGTAATCCAGGACCAGTATGGCTTGATATACCTATGGATGTTCAGGAAGCGGAGATAAATCCTAACAATCTCAAGCATTTTATGCCAGAACAAGATTTAAAGACCGAGTGTACTGAGGAAGAGATGAATTATGCGGTTAGGGCACTGGAAGAAGCAGAGAGACCCATAATTATTGTTGGACAAGGTGTCAGACTTGCAGGTGCTTGTAAAGAATTGAATGAATTTATAGACACATATCAAATACCAATAGTTGGAACTCGTATGGGGTGGGATATATATCCAAGAGATAGTAATCTTAATATAGGTCTAATAGATACAAGAGGAACCAGGGCAGGTAACTTTGCAGCGGAAAATGCTGATACAGTAATATGCATAGGTAGTAGGTTGTCTATGATGACCACTGGATATAACTACGACTTGTTTCTTAGAGGTGCTAAGAAGTTTATAGTTGTAGATATAGATGAAGAAGAACATAAGAAGGGCACGGTACATATAGATAAAATTATTAATGCTGATGCTAAAGATTTCATATCTAAGTTGAAAGGTATGGAGTTGAATGATATCAGTGCATGGCGGGATAAGTGCTTATACTGGAAACAGAAATGGCCGATGATTACTAAGGAGCATGAAGATGATAGTAAAGGAATTAGTAAGTTTGCATTTATAGGCGTTTTAAATAAGTATCTTAAACAAGATAGCGTAGTTACTACTGATGCTGGTGCCACAACAGAAATACCAATGCAGGCACTTAATTTCACAAGCAGCAAACAAAGGTATCTTGGAAGTGCGGCTCAGTGTGAGATGGGATATTCTATACCAGCAGCTATTGGAGCTTCTGTAGGACGCGATAAAAAAGAGATTTTCTGTATAGTAGGGGATGGTAGCTTTCAGCTAAACATACAAGAGCTTCAAACTATAGTGACACAAAAACTTCCAATTAAGGTATTTGTTTGGAATAATGATGGATATGGAACAATAAGGGGACATCAGAAGACGATATTTAAAGGACGATATGTCGGTGTAGATGAGGCAAGTGGAACAGCATTCCCGGATTTAAAAAAGATAGCCATGGCTTATGGAATCGAGTATAAATCTGCTGTAACCCTGAAAGAACTTGACAAAGTGATGAAGGATGTAATAGGAAAAACTGCGCCTGTTATAGTAGATGTGAGATGCTGGAGAGAGGAGTTTAATCCAATTGCCAAAGCACAAATGAGGATGGAAGATGGAACTAGAGTAGCTATGCCATTGGAAGATATGGCTCCATTCATAGATAGGGAAGAGTTCGTAAAAGAGATGATAGTTGAACCCATCAGATGGTGGGAAAAATAAGGTAAGTTCAAAGATGGTGATAAACAAAAAGGACAAGAAGGGCATTCGTATACTAAGACCTTTATATGTTCCAGTAAGCAATGCAATAAGATGTACATTTGGAACAGGGGGATATGTCTTTGCGATATGTAAATTTCTTCGGAGATTGTCCAATCCATATTTTAGAAATTATATAAATAATTATAGAAGCCCATATGGCCATAAGTGTATTGACGAGAAAATGAAAGAAGTAATTAACATGCAGGTGCATGTCCTTGGTGACAGAAATAAGGGAAAAGTTATTATGCTCTTGGAGAACCAATCGCATCATGCTGGATTCTGTGCTGTATGGGTGTATTTTTTAAATAGGCTATCGTTTTCGGATAAAATGGGCTTTTATCATGTTATAGATTGGGAAGAAAGTGAATTTTATCAGGAAGAGCATCCGATACATGGTTCAACCAGTATTTTCGAATACTATTTTGAGCAGCCATCGGGTATAACACTTGAGGATGCTAGAAAAAGTAATTTCGTGGTTTACGATTGGAATAGTCCTGAATTTGGCTATAATGATACATTTCATGTGGGAGATGTTAATGATTATAAGTTTTCAGCAGAAGATATAGAGCAGTTTGCCAAGATACAGCGTAAATATGTTCATTTGCATGAGGAGATTGAATTTAACATAAAGGAACAGATTCAAAAGTTATTTCATGGGAAAACCAATGTGATTGGGGTTCATGCTAGAGGTGCAGATACTAAAATTGGATACAAGGGACATCCAACTACAGTAGCATCGGAAGATTATATAGAAGAGACACAAAAGATGGTTGAGAAATTCAATGCGGATTTTATTTTTCTAGCTACGGATGATCAAGAGATACTGGAACAGTTCAAGAAGGTTTTTGGGGATAGATTAGTTTTCTATGAAGATGTTGTCAGGTCAACTGGTACTATTATGAACTGTTTTATAGAAAAAAATAGGGAAAATCATCATTATCTTCTTGGATTAGAAATAATTAGAGATGTATATACTCTTGCAGCATGTAGAGGATTTGTGTGTGGCATGAGTTATGTAGGGTTTATGGTACAAATTATAAAAAGGGCTAATGACGATAATTTTGATGACTTTATCAGAATATTTAAAGGAATAAATAAAGAGGGAGTAGATTTAAATAAGGCTTCAGTTAGAAAAAGGATTGGTAGTAAATGGAGAAAAGAATTAGATTTAGAAAAGCACATCAAATAAAATTTTTAAGGGGAATAATACGATGAATAATAAAATACACATTTTAGATTGTACACTTAGAGATGGTGGATATGTGAATGACTGGGAATTTGATAGCAATCTTGCGAAAGGAGTTATTGATGGTTTATATGAGAGCGGAATACGTGTTATTGAAATAGGGATAATGGGAATTGGCGGAGAAGCAGGCAAAAGCACGAAGTTTTCCTCCTTTAAAGATGCGGAACCATTATTAGAAAACAGGAAAAAAGATTGCAAGTATGCTATTATGATTAATCAAACAGGATTTGAAAATTTTGATATACCAAATAGAAGTGATAAGACAGTGGACATTATAAGATTGGCTTACTTTAAGCGGGAAATTCATGATGCTATGATATTTGCCAAATCTCTGAAAGACAAAGGTTATGAGGTCTTTTTACAGGCGATGGCAACATTTATGTATTCAGACGATGAAATAGAAGATATGCTTAAGAAAATCAATGATTTAAAGCCTCAGGCGTTTTATATTGTTGATAGTTTTAGCAATTTATTCCCGGAGGATATAACAAGCATGGCAAATAGTGTGTTATCAAGGCTGAACAGGGATATAGATTTTGGGTTTCACGCACATAATAATATACAGATGGCTTTTGCTAATGCTATAGCGTTTATGAATGTTGAAGATGGCAGAAAAATATATATAGATGGAAGCATATATGGGATGGGGAGGGGGGCGGGAAATGTACCTGTAGAGCTCCTCATGGACTATCTTAATAGAAGAGTGAAACAATATAATATAGAAGTTTTGCTTAAAACATATCAGGATTATATAAAACCTATTTTTGAACAGTATTTCTGGGGTTACACACATCCCTATTACTTAACAGCTAGTAAAGATATGAATTCTGTATATAGCTGGTTTTTTATGAACAAGGGTATCGGTGATATAGTAGAGCTGAATAAGGCTCTTAATATGATTAAGGATTCATCTAAATACACATTGATGAAAGATGAAGCAGCAGAAGTTTTAATAAAAATACAAGGTGGAAATGATGAGAAATGATATTAAGATATTAAGAAAACTAATATTAGATATAGCTCATTACGGACAGGATGCAAATCTACAGAGCATTTTTTCATCTGTAGAAATATTGTGGACACTGTATTATGAGGCCATGAACTATAGTCTAAACAATATGAATGATACGAACAGAGATGTATTCATATTAAGTAAGGGTCAATCAACTATGGGAGTGTTGGCTATTCTTGCCCAAAAAGGGTTCTTTGAAAAGGCAGAGCTTAAAAAAGCGTGCCAGTATGATTCCTTTATAAGTATGCAGGCAGATAGAACTAAGGTTCCAGGGTTCGAAGCGTCGGCGGGAAGCCTGGGACATGGTTTTCCTATTGCAGCAGGTGTGGCTTATGGAAAGAAGGTACAACATCAAAAAGGACATGTATATGTTCTGGCTGGTGATGGAGAGATGAATGAAGGAACTATGTGGGAAGCTGCATTATTCTGTGGCAGTGAAGGATTGGACAATTTAACACTGATTGTAGATGACAATCATTCCATAGATGTTATGTTGGATGTAAGAAGCTTGCAGGAAAAGATGAAAGCTTTTGGATTTGAAGTGCTTACTGTTGATGGACACGATATAACTGATATAAGAAAAGCACTACTATATAGACATGATAATAAACCCGTAGCTGTAATAGCTCAAACAAAAAGAGGATATGGCTCTGTCACAATTATGACAGATAATACATGGTTCCATAGGGCACCAACAGAGGAAGAATTAATTAAACTCAAAAAGGAAGTGGACGACTTTGAATAGAAAGAATTCACCATACAAGGTAATAAATTCAGAGGTGCATAATATAGGAAGAGTTACTGTGGTAAAGGATACTTTTCTTATTGATGGAACAGAATATCCATATACATATATAATTAATAGAGACAGCGTATGTATTATTCCAATAATAGATGATCAGGTAATAGTTATTGAGCAATATAGGCATACATTAGACAAGTGGATGCTTGAATTTCCGGCAGGAGGTATAGATGACAGTGAATCAAGTGAGGCAGCGGCAAAGAGAGAATTAGAAGAAGAAACAGGTTATATTTCTAAAGAACTCATATACATGGGCGAATACTATATGAATCAGGGTATATCATCAGCAAAGTGTGAGCTTTTTTTTGCAAAATGTACAGAAAAAAGAGAAAAACAATTGGAAAAGACGGAATTTGTAAGAACAAAGCTCATACCAATCAGTCAGTTCCATGAATTGATATATAATAATCAGTTTAAACTGCTAATTGGTATAGCTGGATGGTATAAAGCTAAGTATATGAGATTGGTGTAAAGGAGAAGGTAAGTGAGAAAAGCTATGCAGTCATGTGTTACAGATATGATTAGTAACCATAATAATACTATGTTTATACTTATAGACATAGGGGCATTTGGATTTCGGAATTTAATAAAAAACTATCCGAACAGGGTAAAGAATATAGGTATATTCGAAGACGGTATAGTAAGTGTATCTGCTGGTCTGGCATTGTCAGGTATAGTGCCTACTGTATATGGAATCACACCTTTTATAGTACAACGTTCATTGGAGCAATTGAAACTTGATTATATATATCAAAATGTGGGTGGTAATTTTTTAACTACGGGTGCGGCGTATGATTTTTCAAAACTAGGGTATTCACATTATTGTCCGGAAGATGTAGAAACCCTAAAAACCTTGCCAGGGATAGAAATCCTTATACCCGGAACACCAAAACAATTTGAAACCTTATTTAAACATTGTAGTATGAATGGAAGATTGTCATATTTCAGAATGATAGATCACTGTAATAAAACAGAAGTAGATATAGAATATGGTAAAGCTAAGGTGCTTAAAAAAGGAACTAAAGGTACAGTAGTAGCTTTTGCAGATGCTCTTGATGTAACAATTAGTGCATGTACTAATTTGGATGTTACGTTGCTTTACTATACAACAGCCGCACCGTTTGATCTCCAGACTTTAATGAATAATATAGAAAACAACAGAATATTTATATGTGAACCATTTTATCAAGGAACATTTATGACAGATATAATGCCAATTCTTTCAAAGGGTGGAATTGCTGTAGACGGAGTTGGGGTACCTAGACAAGTTATGCGTACATATGGGACTAAAGCAGATAAGGACATGCATATTGGATTGACAGCGCAGAACATATATGGAAAATTAATACAGTTTTTGGAGAGAACATTATGAATATAATTTTGTTATCGGGTGGTTCTGGGAAGAGGTTATGGCCATTATCTAATGATATTAGATCAAAGCAATTTATAAAACTGTTTAAAACAGAACAAAGCGGTTATGAGTCTATGATACAAAGAATTTATAGACAAGTAAAACGTGTCGACGGAGATGCGGAAGTTACTATTGCAACTGCAAAATCTCAGGTTTCTTCTATTATAAATCAATTGGGTGATAATATAGGCATATCGGTAGAACCGTGTAGAAAAGATACATTTCCAGCAATTGCATTAGCAGGTATGTATCTTCATGATATAAAAAATGTATTAGAAGATGAAACGGTAGTAGTATGTCCGGTGGATCCTTATGTAAGTGATGAATATTTTGAATCATTAAAAGAACTTGATAAAATTCTTCAAAACACAGATACAAATCTGGTTTTGATGGGTATAGAGCCAACATATCCAAGTGAAAAATATGGTTATATTATACCTAAATCTAAGGATAATTTTAGTGATGTAGAAACTTTTAAAGAAAAACCTGATGCTAAGACAGCACAGATTTATATAGACAAAGGTGCACTCTGGAATGGGGGGGTATTTGCTTTTAAGCTTAAATACATAGTAGATAAAGCACATCAATTACTAGATTTTAAAAATTATCAAGACCTTTACGATAAATATGAAAGTCAGGAGAAGATTAGCTTTGATTATGCCGTAGCGGAAAAAGAAAACAGTATCAAAGTGATGAGATTTACAGGAAGATGGAAAGACCTTGGGACGTGGAATACGTTGACGGAAGAGATGTCTGATCAAATAATCGGAAAGGGTATTTTGAATGAAACCTGCGAGAATACTAATATAATAAATGAGCTAAATATACCGATCTTATGTATGGGACTCAAAAATATTGTAGTAGCAGCAAGTAATGAAGGAATCCTAGTATCAAATAAGGCGCAATCTAGTTATATTAAACCTTTTGTTGATTCTATAGACCAACAAATTATGTTTGCTGAGAAATCATGGGGATATTATAGAGTAATAGATTATACTTCGGATAGCATAACAGTTAAAGTTACTTTACATAAAAATTGTAACATGAATTATCATAGCCATGAGTATAGAGATGAAGTATGGACAGTGGTTTCTGGACAGGGAATTGCTGTTATAGATTCTAAAAAGATAGCATTAAGACCCGGTGTAGTAGTAAACTTGCCTTGCTTTTGTAGGCACACAGTAATTGCAAAAACAAAGCTTGAAATAATTGAGACTCAAATGGGGCAGGAAATAACTGTGCACGATAAGATAAAGTATGATTATGATTATGCCAATATAATAAAGGGATGGGAGAAATAACCTATGCAGCAACCATTAATCAGCGTTATTGTACCAGCATACAATTTGGAGGATTGTCTGGGAAGAGCTTTGGATTCTATCTTAAAACAAGGAATCAAGAATATGGAAGTAATTGTAGTTGATGATATGAGCAGTGATGGGACGTGGGAATTGATAAAAAAATATGAAAAGAATGATAATCGAATCATATCTATCCGCATGAATCATCGCTCAAAACCATCAGGAGCTAGAAATGCTGCGCTTGAAGTGGCTAAAGGAAAATATATTCATTTTTGTGATGGTGATGATGCAGTACCTGCCAAAAGTTACAAAGTAATGCTTGAAGTTGCGGAAAAACAGAATGTTGATATTGTCACTGGAAATTATATGAGGATGTATCCAAATGAAAGAAAAGAGGTAAGACCTTTTTCGCATTACACCTCAAAGACTGCAATTGAGCGGTGTTTTGAAAAAAGTAATACAACATTATGGAATAAATTATATAGGCGTTCCTTTATAGAGGAACATGGCTTACGTTTTGATGAGACGCTTAGATATAGTGAAGATTTGTTATTCTATATGGAATTTATGTTAGGAAACCCTAAGGCTGGATATACTGATGCTAATGTGTATATATATACAGAACCAACTCAAAATGTAGAAACTGATGAATCAATTGTTGGGGTACAAAGATTTGCCAATAAGCTTTGTATGCAAAACGGTATGTATTGCTATAGTCTGGTTTTTGAAAAGCCACTAACTGAGAATATCGAACTATGGAAAACCCTATATCGAGATAACTTAAATTGGCACTATCAGTGTGTTTATACCCCTATTAATTCTCCACAAGAAAAAGAAGAAGCATATTCATGTATGAAAGATGAAATGGTAAAGATTGCTAGAGCAAATCCAGGGATACTGGATTGGTCAGATGCAAAATCATATAGGGAATTTATTGATATCATGCATATGAGCTTTGCGACGTTTCAAACATTATCATATAAAGAATTTCTAATATTAGATTCCATTCGGGAAAGGGCAAGATGTAATTTTAGTGGGGCTAATTGGCAAGAACTACATGAAGTAATCAGTGAAATAAATATTAAGAAAATTGAAGATATTGACGAAATGCTTTATGATAAGTTAATAAAGCAGATTGATGATGTAAAAGTAAGATATATGGGAACGAAGTATGTTTATCAAAAGAAACTAATTCAATCAACATACTGGAATGAATGGCACTTGATATATAGACACACGTGGGCGGCGATGCAGAATGTGGAATTAAAGAGAAAAGCATGGAAAATGATGTGTGATGCTATAACTGATTTATCATGTAATGAGGTATGCAGTTTATTTACAGAAACTGCATTTCGAAAAATCCGTGAAATATTTGGTGTTGACTATCCAACGCTTATGGCGTTGAACTATGAAGAATATATATTAGCTACCAGTATTAAAGAAGTAAAACAGGATTTAAATACTGATGTCCAAAAATTATTTATAAACGATTCATATGCAGGGAATGTCGGTATGAAAATCATAATTAAGGCTGCTAAAGGGTGGATGACTTATAAAATTAACAGAAAGTTTAAAAAATGAGTTTCAGCGGTGTTTGTAAATACTAAATATAAGGCTTGAGGTTTGATGCGAACTTTTATTGTATGGAACTGCTAATTAACAGCTATGTCCCAGTTGTTTCCACGTGTTGTTAGTTTGAACTTTAACCGTTGGATTACATTAATATGCGTCGATAATCATTGCTAGATCATAAATATTATGCTTGATTTTGGGAATGATTATTTTCATTAGAATAAGGAATTTTGGAATGTAATCTAAAAGTACACTAGAAATTAAGAGGATTGCCAAAATGAAAACAGTTAAAATCCAATTTGTGGATATGCCAATGGAATTTGATGTGAATGATAACTTTATACTAACAATGTTACGTAAACATTATGAGGTTGAACTAACTGAAAATCCTGATTTTTTGTTTTATAGTTTCGGAGGGTTAGAGTTTCTTAAGAAACAGGACTGCGTCAGGATATATGTTGGCGGAGAACCAATTATTCCAAACTTTAATGATTGTGACTATGCGTTTGGCTATGTGACAGACCTCTCGTTTGCAGACCGCTATTTAAGTATTCCGGAATTTCTGGCGGGTGGAAATGGCTATGATATATGTAAAGGCATTGAGGATAGAAGAGCAGTTAATAATCAAATGCTAAATAGAAAATTTTGTAATTTTGTTTATAGCAATAGAAAAGGCGTAGGGGCTCAATTAAGAGAAGCGTTATGTAAAAAGCTTATGCAATACAAAAAAGTAGACTGCCCTGGTCGTGTGCTTCATAATATAGATAATGTACTGGCTCCAAGATATATTGCTTCGAAAGATGCTAAGTATGCTCCGGCAAGTGTAGACGGGGAATCTAATGCAGAAGGACTGGCTGTATTAGATGATAGTTGGCATGTAGATAAACGAAGATTTCTACGACAATACAAGTTTACAATCGCATTTGAAAATGTTGCCTTAGAAGGATTTACAAGCGAAAAGTTATATGATCCGATTCACGCGTGTTCTATTCCGATTTATTGGGGTAATCCTAAAGTCACGGAACGCTTCAATAAGGATGCATTTATAAATAGCAATGATTATGATAATGATATAGATAAAGTGGTGAGACGCGTAATTGAACTTGATCAAGATGACGAAGCATATATGCATATGTTGAGGCAGAATCCAGTAACGGACAAACTGGATTATCATGGAGCGGATAAATTGGAAGAATATCTTGTGCACATAATAGAAAAGGGCAAAATACTGGTGAGAAACCAAGATGCAACAGATGCCTGGCCTCACATTTCGTTGAATGCAGCATATATATGGAGACAGAATGGGTGGGATCCATTGGTCGAACAGCATATAGTGACACCACCAGCGAGTTATCAAAAAGAGAGAACTGTTGGTGGATTAATTTCTGCAGAGCTAACCCGAAAGCAGAGGTTAAAGGAAGCGTGGAAAATAGGTTTTCCGAATAGCTTTATGTTGGCAAAAAAAATATACAATAAACTAAGATAATTTATAATGACGTTTGGTTGATTTGAACACTTATCACTGTTCCTAGAATGCCTAAACAAGTTTAATAGGAGAAAGGTTTTGTTAACAGTATTGACTAGAATAAATCTGAGACTGTTAGAGCCAGCATATTAATACAAAAGTTGGTTTTTAGTATGGTCAGAATGAAATTGATAAGGCTAACTATTACTACAAAATAAAGGGATATTGTAAAAAGACTTTCTAATTATTGTAACAGACATAGGCCCCCATTTGTAGGAAAACTTATGCTCTCAGAAACTCACTAAAATAGAGTGGGCCCTGCTACTGTTACTGTAGATGTTATACTCAGTAGACCCAATTGTTGAAGCTATGTCTAATATTGAGTGACGTATCCGGATTTAAGAAAGTTATCCTGCTACTGGGATACATAATTATGATGAGGAATAAATGGGCCATTGTCTTTGGCTTTCAAAATTACATTGATTCTTAGGATAACCAACACTTGACGTATAGCAGTCTGGCCCCCCCGTAATTATCCGGACGTTTAGAACTGTTATTTATCGTCATAGTGTCGGAGAGCTATCAGGTGCGAGTTGGCATGGAAATGGGAATTTTATTATAATAATTTTTAGAAACAGGAGACCAGCTATGAAAAGTCAAGCAAGTGTGCCGTTGCTGGGGGACCGATGATGATGTGCTGGTCAAGTGGTGCCAGCTTAGAAAGCAGCGGATAGAAGCCATCATATACTCATTGGAACAGACGATCCGGCACATCCAGCTAATAAACAATTCAGATAAAGGCAGCGGCAATACACTCCTGTTGAGTAGTCGAGGCTACAAAAAAAATCAAAAGTCCACAATATCTGAATGTATTAAACCCACGATATTAAAGCGAAAGGAAAGTAGATGTTTTTGCTTCTATAAACATCATACAAGAACTTATTATGACATGAACTTAGGGGAGAAAACATTGCTATATTTATTTATATAGTAAAAAGTCATTGGGGAACACCGTCATGGTAGAGATGAAAAGTGAAGATTAAAAGGGTGAAGGCATTGTAGTGCAGTGAATAAAACAGACTACTGAGACTATTGTAGGAGTATCTGTAGGTATTAAGCATATTATTTAGTCTATATCTGACATGGAGGTATTAGATATACAAATGAGAGATAGAATTTTGGACGAAGATATAGAAACCTTCATGATACAGTAATAATTAAAAAAATACCTAAAAAAATGATGTGAAAGATGGAATCCATGATTCTGTATAGAGGATAGATGTAATATGATAGAGAATAGTAGGAAAGGATATTTAATATTTGCTAAAGTGTTTTTTTGTTTGTTTGTTTTTATGAAACAATTCTATCTATTCCCTTCCGGTTTTATAGGCATTGGTGATGTTTTTTTGGTAATATCTGCGATAATTGTATTTGTGGTCCAAATATTTATAGAAAAAGAGAAGTTTTTATACACTATTGACTTTTATTGGTATATTTTTATAGCATTTGTTGTTTTAATAAATGGCTTTTATTTTTTTAAAACTAAAAATATTGATTTTCTTAAATATATTATATATTGGTTGTATAGTACTGTGGCAATTTGGACATATCGAAAACTTGCAGGAAAACAGTTTTTCGATAAAGTTGTAAAAGTGTGTGAGATTAATATTATTTTACAGTTATTAATTTATTGCTTTGGTTTGGGACGTTACTATCATGAAGGATGGGGAGGAGGGCGATTTATGGGTACGTTTAACGACCCAAATCAATGTGCCTTTTTTATCTTTACTATGCTTCTTTTTATATTTATGTGTCAGTGTCATAAGTTGAATTTAGAGTTTGGCATATTTTTTTGTTTGTCTGTTTTTGTAATATATATAACAAAGTCAACGGGAATGTTTTTGGGGATATTTATGTTTGGATTAATACTTACGTTACAAAAGATTATATCAATATACAAGAATTCGGCAGTAAAAAAAATCTGGAATATATTGTTTGTGGTTGGTATTTTATTAATATGTTTTAGCGTATACAAGGTGTGGCCATCAGAGAATTTTGACATTACTCAAACTGACTATACTCTGATGTCAAGGATTCAGCAGAAAATATGGAAGTTTTCACATGGTAATCTGGCGGATTTTTTATATGATAGAAGTGCGGAACGATTATTACAATACCCACAAAATTTAATCCTTGGCGCAGGTGAGGGATATTTTGAAAGGTTCCCTTTAGGGGATTTTGTCAACAAAATTAGCCCAGGTGTATTTGTTATGGAATTTACCCATGAAATTCATTCTAGTTTTTTTGAGATTTGGTATTGTTATGGCATTGTCCCCACTGTAATATTAATAATGTGGCTAATAAAAAATATTAAAGCATGTGATAAAAAAAGAATGGCTGCAGTGATGGCAATCTTGATTGAAAGCTTTTTTTTGGTAAATTATCGGCAACCGTTTTTTTGGTATATTCTAGTATATTCTAGTTCTTTAGGCTTAATGTACGGTGAATGTAGAAAGTAATTGCAATAAAAGTGATTAGAGGAGTAGCCTTGAATGAAATCATATTCTGTGCTGATGTCGGTTTATGCCAAAGAGCAGCCACAATTTTTAAAATTAGCAATTGAGAGCATTTTGAATCAAACTGTAAGTACAAATGAATTTGTTATTGTTTGTGATGGCCCTCTAACTCAAGCATTAGATGATGTCTTAGATTCATATTCAGACAAATATAAATCGTTATTTAAATTCATACGTTTGCCGCAGAATCTTGGTTTAGGTCCTGCTTTGAGAGAAGGGATTAGATATTGTAATAACGAACTGATTGCAAGAATGGATAGTGATGATATTTCCTGTTTGACTAGAATGCAGAGACAATTACAGTTATTCGATGAGGATGAAAAGTTGGATTTTTGTAGCGGCCACATCGCTGAATTTGATAATAATCCCCAAGATATTGTTGCATACAGAAGGGTACCATGTACACATAGTGAAATTTTAGAGTATGCTCATAAACGAAATCCAATGAACCATATGGCGGTCATGTATAAAAAAAGTAAAGTCCTAGGTGTTGGTGGCTATGAGGATATAAAAGGCTTTGAGGACTATTTTCTATGGGTTAAAATGTTACAGAATAGATGTAGAGCCAGAAATATAGACGATGTTTTGGTATTTGCCCGAGTTGGCAATGGTATGAGTAAAAGACGAGGGGGAATAAAATATCTTAGACAGATTGCTTATTTAGAACGTAAATTCTATAAAATGGGATTTTTATCCCAAAAGGAGTATATATTTAATACGATAGTGAGGAGTAGTATTTGTTTAATGCCTAATGATATTAGGCAGTTTATATATAAAAGTTTTTTACGTGTCTAAAAATCATATTGTCTTTTCCTAATTGGACTTGTTTAATATCTTCTGACGGAGATTCCGCAACATATGGATAAATCGGACAGATCGTTTCTGGAAGATCTGTTGCCATGGTCCCCGAACTTACCGGAGAATATCAGAAAGCCAAAGTAGAACAGCCTACAGCAAGCCGCGAAAGCGGCTTTTAGCTGTCAAGGTACTCGCTATACAGCGTTTACGATTCAGACGTACTTGTGTAGCAACCTGACTTTCCTTTGATTTCATAGACCAACCTCCGATTAACATATGATCTAAAAAGTTTAGTCAACTTTTTAGACTAAAGTATTTAGACTTTTTAGATGTTGGGTCTATTATCTCAGAAAGTGATAAGGATTAAAAGGTACATATAAAGAAATTTATGCCTGCTATGTACAAAGGACTGGAGCAAATACAGTCTGCTATCGGTACAGATGAGCAACAGATGGTGTTGGAACAGGAATTTAATAAAATGGAATCCCAGTCCATTGACTACGGCATAATGGAACGGGCAAAAGATATCTATATATTACCAGGTGCTTTTGGATGGGATGATGTAGGCTCCTGGCTGGCAATTGAGCGTATTAAAAAATCAAATGAATTTGGAAATGTAGTGGATGGAAATGTCATTACAGTAAATACTCATAATTGTATAATTCAGGGAGACAGAAAACTGATAGCTGCTGTTGGCCTTAAGGACATAGTTGTGGTAGATACGGAAGACGCTATTTTGATTTGTGAAAAGGATAGTACGGGGGATATAAAAAGTGTATTAGAGAATTTAAAGATTTGTAACCGTGATGAATATATATAGACGAATTAAGGAGCAGGGTAAGGTGACAGAGAGAGCAAGGGACACATACAAATACTGGCTTAATCAGAATCTGGAAGATATTGAGCTTACAAAAGAATTGGAGGCAATCAGCCAGGACGCAAAGGCCATCGAAGAAGGTTTTTACAAAGATTTGGAATTTGGGACCGGAGGCTTAAGGGGGATAATGGGAGCTGGGACCAACCGTATGAATGTTTATACAGTTGCCAGAGCCACCCAGGGATATTGCAGTTATTTGAAAAAAAATTATTCTGGGGAAATTCATGTCTCCATAGCATATGACAGCCGATTAAATTCAGAATATTTCGCCAGAACTGCAGCAGGTGTGTTTGCTGCAAATAAAATCATAGTTCACATATATCCGGAATTAATGCCGACTCCCTCGCTGTCATTTGCAATACGGCAGCTGCACTGTAATGGCGGCATTGTTATTACGGCAAGCCATAATCCTTCAGAATATAATGGCTATAAGGTGTACGGAAAAGACGGATGCCAGATAACGACTGGGACTGCAAAGGAAATTCAGAAGGAAATAAGCCGGGTTGACATGTTTGCAGATGTGGCTCGGATGTCATTTGAGAAGGCTCAGGCAGAAGGCTTGGTTGTCTATATTGGCAAAGAAACAGTAGATGCATTTATTCAGGCTGTTTCAGAACAGGCATTATGCGATGCGGGAATGAAAAAGGATATATCTATTGTTTATACTCCGTTGAATGGAGCTGGAGGGTATTGTGTTAAGAGAGTGTTGAAGGAAAATGGTTTTCAAAATGTTTATGCCGTAAAGGAACAAGAAATGCCGGATGGATGTTTTCCAACTTGTCCCTATCCGAATCCTGAAATTGAGCAGGCGATGGAATTGGGAATTCGCGATGCAAAGCGTTTGAACTGTGATTTGCTGCTGGCAACCGACCCGGATTGTGACCGGGTCGGTGTGGGGGTAAAGTCTGGATGTAAATATTTGCTGTTAAGCGCCAATGAAATCGGTATGCTGCTGCTTGAGTATATCTGCAAACAAAGGAATGCCGGCGGCAGTATGCCCTGCCGGCCTCTTATGATGAAGACCATAGTTACCATCGATATGGCTGAGCGGATTGCATCTGATTATGGGGTAGATACAGTGAATGTGCTGACTGGCTTTAAATATATTGGGGAACAAATAGGACTTTTGGAGGAAAAGGGAGAGGAAGAACGGTTTATATTTGGATTTGAAGAAAGCTATGGATATCTGTCCGGCAGCTATGTCAGGGATAAGGATGGTGTAGGCGCTTCCCTTTTGATTAGCGAAATGGCGGCATATTATAAAAACCAGGGAAAAGGATTAAAAGAAGTACTGGATGAATTATATGCAAAATATGGATATTGTCTCAATACCCTTCACTGCTATACCTTTGAAGGCATGGAAGGAATTAAAAAAATGGATGGAATCATGAGTGGATTCAGAACCGCGGCTCCAAGTCAAATTGGAGGACTGAAAGTGATATCCATCAGTGATTATAAAGAGTCCCTGATTAAATATAGGGATGGAAGGGAGAATCAAATTGAGCTCCCTAAATCTAATGTGATGAAGTTTATGTTAGAAGGAAATGCATCCATGGTGGTCAGACCTTCGGGTACAGAGCCAAAGTTAAAGTTATATTTTTCAATCTGCGCAGATACCGAAGAAGACGCTAAACAATTGGAGATGAAGATAAAAGAGGATATTGAAAAGGTACTCTATTAGAGACTCTGCTATTAAGCATATACTTGGTGGTGATATCGTGCCTGCATGCCTCCATGCCGAAAGCGCAGCTCCGGCAGGTCCTGCCGCATCCAGTAGCTCCTGTAATAGCCTGCTTTCTTCTGGATTCTTTCTTCTGGATTAATTCTGCAGCAGCGCTTTTTCTGCGTATCTATTTTCATCACAAAACGGTTTGATTTCAACGTTTTTCGGCAGCTTATCCATATATTGTGTATTATGTAACTAAGATTTACCTTTTTTTATAAGGGATAAGATACGAATAGGGGAGGAGAGTAGATAATGGGAACAATTTTAGACGCACCAGTTCAGATATTGATGGGAACGAATGTAAGGGGAGCATTCACGGCAGAGGATAACCGTGATATTTTGGACAAACTGTTGGGAACAGCTGCACCGAAGACTGGGGCCCGGTTACCAGAGGTAATTGAAAAACGGCGCAGCGATATGGCCAGCCAGGGGATGATTCTTCCACTGGTTGGATATGCAGATGATGAAAGGCTGGCTCCCAATCAGTTTTTGGTTACGGTTGCCCTGCAGACAGTCACCGGGGATATAAGAAAAGATATACTTTTCGATATGGTTGTGGATATGATAAAAGCTGTTCAGATTCAGGATCCGAGTAAGAAGGGTGTACGGGCATTATTGGTTGAGGCTGTTAATAATCTGGTTGAAAAGAACTATCAGGAATCCATGGACTGTTTCAGGAAGGTGTCCTACTGGGGCTCTATCATAGGCGGATGCGAAGCAGATTGTGTACGGGCTACCTTGTGTTATGGCGCGGTGAATATGATGAATGGTCAATACCAGAGCATGACGTATGATTCTCAGCTGGCATGCAATATCGTGGATAAACCCACTTTTAGCGATCCCTACTTAAAATATGCTGCTCATAGGCTGATGGGAATCAGCTGGGTCCTTATGGAGCATCCGGAGCATGCAGTGGCATTTTTTGAGCAGGCATATCATGATTTGGAATGGGCAAACGAAGAAACGCTTTTGGTTGAGGTTCTGTTTCACGCTGTGACGGCCATGATGCAGGCACAGCAATATGATAAGTGTCGAAATGTGATTGACAGGATATACTCACTGGTGAAGGACAGTGATACATATGGAAAAGAAGCAATTAACAAATTATACGTGTTCAGGGCATTTGTCAGTGACAGAACCATAGAGCAGCTTAAGTCACAGCTATCTGAGATGGAACTGAAGTATGAAGAGATTTCCCGCAGTTTTCTCTTGGGACTAAAAGATACTGTGTTAAAAGTAGTACGGGCCGTTACGCCGTCTGTTTTAACATTTGGGCTGGGAAGTATACTGGGGAATGTCCGGGATATAAAAATGATATGGCAGAAAAGTGGAGACGGCGGAATGAATTTGGCGGACATGCCTTGATGGGAGGTGGTACTTTGAACATTAAAATCATCAGCCAGATAAGTGGCGACAAAGGTGTTAATGTAGCCGGAGACACGGAAGGAGTGACAAGGATGGCAGAGTTGACGGGAAATCGGAACAATGGTAATTTTCGTTCAAAACCGACACAGACGCAGGAATATGAACGTGATGCAAACATATTTATTGTCCATGGACATGATACGTTGGCTCGTATAGAGCTTAAAGATTATCTGCAGAATACATTGGGCTTTCCAGCCCCGGTCATTCTGGCTGAACTCCCGGATTGCGGCAGGACGATTATTGAAAAGTTTGAAGAACAGGCAGACCAGGCTGATATTGTATTCGTATTGCTGACGCCGGATGATTTTAACCATGAGAATCAGGCTCGGGCCAGACAGAATGTAATTTTTGAGCTGGGATATTTTATAGGTAAAATGGGCAGGAAAAGCGGCCGGGTCATATTGCTGAGTAAGGGGAATCTGGATATACCTTCAGATTTAAGCGGCATTCTCAGAATTGATATTGGACAAGGAATACGTACGGCAGGAGAGGATATACGAAAGGCAGTCAAGAAAGCCCTGGAAGCAATTTAATACGGCCGCCGAGCGCAGCATTAAACATGTTTGCTATAGGAAGACGCAACTGGCTGTTCTCCAAAGTATTCGTGGAGCAGAGGCCAGTAACAGTCAGTGCAACGGTCTCCGGACGATTGCAGCAGCAAACTAAAAAAGTAATAGTCAGACGTTCCCTCAGTATATCACTGGGGGATTTCTTGTATTGGTATCTTCCATATGTTCAGGTATTATTGACAATAAGTATGGAAATACTCATATGGTTTCAGAGTGTTTGCCTTTGCTGTTTCTGCTATGCTGCAGATGATGGCAGATGCTTTTGCACCGCTGATGGCATCAAGCACCTGCCAGTTTTATATGTTCACTATTTCACAACCCGCGCCCCGGACCCCGGCGCAGCGGTATCCTTCTCAGTATTCCAGATTCCGTCGTTTCCCAGCCAATAATACAAATCCTGGTCGGATGATTTTACATAACAATCAGATTCCATATACCCATTCTGTCCAAAGTAATACCAGTTGTCGCTGATGCAGCGCCAGCTGTTTACCGGGTAGACGTTGTTTGGATATACATAGCGCCATCCGGAGGAGGTCTTATCCCATTTTCCGTTGGTGATAAACCAGGTGTCTTCGGTGCGGATGGTCAGGGGCTCGGAGTTGTCGGTCCATGGTCCGGCCTGGGAGCTGTAGGTGCCCAATGCCCGTACGGTGAATGTGTAATTTCCCTCTACATTGATGTAGGAACTGAAGTCATAGGTGGATTCGGACGTCTTTTGGGTGGTTACCAGTATTTTGTCCCGGTACAGGCGTACTTCGTAGTTTTTGCTCCCGTTTACCTTATCCCACACAGCGGTGGTCTGGTTCCAGCTGACGGATGTGGTAACAGGAAGATTGCCGTCTATGGCAGGCAGATACACCTGAAGGATTAAAGCGCTACCATCTCCGTCCTTTTCAGCGGTTTTAAACTGGGCTCCGCAGCCGGTCAGCGAAAAAATGCTGCGTTTGGTGCTGGAAAAGTAGTATCCGTCCTTTGCGGAGAGCTCCACCTCCACGACGGGCCTCTCGCCATAGTCCCACTGGTCATCCTTTTTGTCGTACACGGCTCCTTCCACCTTGAATTCACTGGTGCTGGATACTGCATATACATTGCCTACCAGTTCGCCGCCCTTTGGGGCTGTGTCCCAGGAAAATGTCAAGGGTATGGATGTGATTGCTTTTTCCTGCCCATAGGCGGAGAACAGAGTGCCCATGGAGAGGAACGCTGCCAAGGCTGCGATAATGAGTGATTTTTTTGCCATTGTATATCCCTCCTTGTTGGTTCCGGAAAATTGACTGCCGGTATACATGTTACTATTACTATTGTACTGTATTTTGGGGTAAAATTACAAGTTTTATTTGATAATAATATGGGAACTGTTAGTATTGAGCCCGTTACATCGAACCAATTCGGGATAGATACAGATTTATGCATATCCTGAGTAGGCAGGCGGCATACTAATCATGGAGGTGATATCTTATGAGTCCAAAGGAATTAAATTATATTGAGGATGCATTAGGCCATGAGCAGTTTTTGATGAATCAGTGCCAGGAAGCCATCCAGAATCTGCAGGATCCTGCCCTTAAAAATCAGGTACAGCAGATGGAACAGAAGCACCAGCAGATTTTTGACAGTTTTTATAATCTCGTATAAGGAGGAAGCAGAGAATGGACGACAAGTGTATTATGGAGAACCTTCTTCTGACCGAAAAGGGGGTATGCGACCTGTATGTTCACGGAACCATCGAGTCTTCCACGGCTGATGTGCATCAGACCTTTAACCAGGCGCTGAATGACAGCTTGTGTATGCAGGATGACATCTATAAGCAGATGTCCGCCAAGGGATGGTATCAGACGGAGCAGGCGGAACAGCAGAAAATCATGAAGGTAAAGAATCAGTTTGCAGGTATGTAATCCGGCCTGACTGGGTTTTGAGAGACTGATTGGAGGAAAGGACGTTAAGCTATGGAATGGTCCGTGGCTTAACGTCCTTTTTTGCATGCCGGTGCCGCTGCCGCCCAACAGTGCTGCCCAAACATACCGTCCAACGGTGCCGTCCTTCCGCCCGTCCATGCCGTTAAACATGCTTTCTGATGGTATGCGGCAGCTGTGTATCGCGGGGATTATACGTCTGGCAGATGAGATGGATCTGTGCCGTGACAGGAACAATACTCTTGGAGGGGAGGAACAGATGATTTCAGATTCTTACAGCCAGTTGGTCTGGAGAACCTATGCCGCGGTTAAGGAAATGGAGCTTACAGAGAAAGAATGTATATTGTATGCAGAGGGAGGAGACAGAGACACCTGGGAAGAATTGGGAAAATGGACACGCAAATTGCAGAAAACAATGGATGAGGTGGAGCAGGTCATTACATGTAGAACGCCATTTTTCCTGCCGAAGAGGATGGTGCGAATTGATAAAATCACACCCTGGTTAGAGCAGTGCCAGGATATTTCATCAGAAACATAATATGGTTTCAGCATTTAACAACCATTCATGCCGGTAATCATTCAAAGGATGCCGTCAAGGCGCAGTGGGCGCCATTTCAGCGGTATGATGGCTTTGCAGTCATCCGGAGGGCTGTATTGATGACAGATAGTATACAAAAATAATTAAGAAAAGGAGAGCAGCAGAATGGAAAACAACACATTAAAAGCTTCAATAGGTATTGACTTTTCCCTGATTGGGACCCAGCTTCATGCCATGTATGAAAAAAATGAGGGAGGATATGCAGTTCTTTTGATTCCGTCAGAACAGACGCCGGACAGCGGTATTTCCGTAAAGGATCTGATTGACGATATCAAGAAGATGGCCAGGGGCGTGACAGGCAGTGATACTGCCGTGGATACGACCCAGCTTGAGAAAGCCATGACCGAGGCCGCCAAGGAGGGCGGCTCCACATCCATGAGACTGGAAGATATTGTAATCAAGCTTCAGATGGCTTATCTGTACATCTGTAAAAAGGGAGAGAATTCTGTCCTGGAGTATGCGTTTCAGCTGCAGGTGGTGACAGAAGGCCTGGTACCGGAAACCATTAAGCCCATTGTGGATGTGACGAACCTTTCCATTTCTGTCTGGAATACGGACAGAAAGAAGGTAGTGGACAAGATGGCCCTGATTACTGTGGACGAATACCTGGGCGTGGCTGCACTGCCGGACAAGAGTCAGGCCGCCAAGTAGCATAGGAAACGTAATATACAATGCATCATGGAAAGATTGCGGGAAAGGAGCGGCAGGAATGAACCAGAGGCAGATGTCATGCAGCATAGCCGTAGAGGGCGCCGTCAAGGGGTGTCCGGCCAGGCTGGCTGTCTGGTATGATAAGAGCGAAATGTCTTTTTGCGGAGAACTTCAGATGGACCAGAGGGGGCCTGCGGGATTATTGGAGGCTGTGGATGGTGAAATGGCTTCCAAATTCGGAGGATACGCCTCCGGTCTGGTCCATGCTTCCAATAAGCGTGCCATTCTTTCCTGCATTCATGGAATCACAGCCCTGGGTTATGGAGAACCGGGGCTGTATTTTAAAGCAGCAGCAGGCAGGGGAAGCGCAGCCATTCTTTTTTCATTTTCAGCAGATAGTAATAGGGGAAACGCGCAGGTATCCTCCCTTATGGATGCGGTGAAGAAAGCAGCAGACTTTTTTGGGATGGAGCAGTTTTATTTCTTCGGACGTGTGGGAAAGGGGCTGAGTCCCGGAGATTTGATGGATGGGGCGCCGGGAGCAGAGGCTTTTCCGGCTCAGATTGACAGGTGCAGCTTTCTGACATACTCCCATTTGAAACTGAATGGAGACAGCGTGTTTGAGAGGGCAGTCAGGGAGCTGTTAGGCCTTGAGGAGACGCAGCTTTTTCTGGGAGCAGGTGAAGACGGATTTTTGTGTATGGCGGCAATCCCGGCAAGCAAAAACAGTTTTATGGAGAGCAGGAACATGTGTCTGGCAGTTGGGCTTAGAAGCAGCGCCTTGTCACTGGCCCTTCAGGGTACCTTTCGGTTTGTCTTTGTGCCGGATATGGAGTTTCATGTAAACTGCGGCATATCCAGGACCCGCTTTATGGTGGAGGCCTTTGGGGAGGTCAGGGAGCCCATTCATCTGGCAGGCCCGTTTTCCATAGGGGATACCTGCCTGGCCATAGGGTTTGACCAGGGGCCGTCCTTTGCCATGTTTGCCAATCTTTATATACGGGAAATTCACCTGTTTGGGGCTGTGATGCTTACTGTGGCCGGATCGGTTCCAAAGCTGGATTTGCTGTCGGCAGCAGTCAGCGACCTGTCCATTCCCATTTTGGTGAGAAATCTGCTGGGGCTTTCTTTTGACGGCCTTGACAGCATTGATTTTATCCGTATATTAGGGCTTCCTTTCCAGGACATGCAGGCTTTTGACCGGGAACTGGTTAAGAATGCTAACGGATCCCGGCTGGCAGAGGCATTTAACCAGAGAGTCCATGATAACAGCCTGGTATTGGACAAGGCTCAGGTAAAGGCTTCTCCCTTTGGGGATGGGGTGGACCTGGTGGACCAGCGGCGGATGCGTCATTATTACATAGACGGTTCAGGCGTCATCAAGCTTACGGCCCAGTTTTATTATGCGGATGTGAATACCAGGCTGGGCAGCTACACGGTGGAACGGGGAATCTTTGTATGCGGAGTCATTGAGATTTTTAAGGTCCGGTTCGAGGTTCTGTTTTCCTTCCGGGAGGGAGATGGGGTGCTGGCGTATGGACGTATACCGGAGGTTAATCTGGGTTTCCTGAAATTGGGTCCCTCCAAAGCCGGGCAGGAGTCCGGGGAAGCCCTTCCTGTGCCCGCGGACAGTGTGCTGAGACAGTTTATGGGCAAGGAACAGAAGGGTATCGTATTCTTCCTCTCCGCAGGCAAGAAGGATGTGACGTTCTATCTGGACGGAAGGATTGAGCTGCTGTCCATCCTGTATTTTGAGACCAGAATTATCTTCTGCAAGGGGCTTATATCCATCGATGTCCGGTTTAACTGGCTGGCGGTTTTTGATGTGAGTATCCATCTGAAGGTGAATTACCAGGATTTTAACCGGGGCGGATTTGAATTCCGTCTGGTGATTGATACGTCCAAGCTGGCGGAAAAACTGAAGGCAGTACAGGAGAGCATCAACAGAGCCATTGACAGGCTCCGGGATAAGATTAAGAATGCTGCCAGAGAGATTGACAGAGCCCAGGCCCATGTAAATGAGCTGTATGGGCAGATTGATTCCCTGAACCGTAAAATTGAGGACTGCAAACGATCCATCAGGAATGCCAAGTGGTGGAAGAAAGCGTTTGTGGCCATTGCCAAGGGAATTGAGATAGGAGCCTATGAGGTGGCCAAGGCCGGAGTATATGTGGCAATCGGGGTGGCAACAGCTGCTCTTCAGGTGGCCAAGGCCGCGGTGCAGTTGGCCGGCAAGGTTGGAGAGGGTGTCATGAAAGCGGTAAATGCCGTGATACAGGGGGCATTGTCATTCTTCTATATCAACCGGCTGGAGCTGTATGGCAAGGCTAACATGGGCGAACAGGAATTCAGGGCATCCATTGAGTTTGTTGCCCTGGGAAAGACTTACCGGTATGAGACAAAAATGGGCCACTCTGCGCTGAAATCCGATGCGGCAGGCACGGTATCAGGCAATATGAACGGGCAGATGAAAAATGATTTGGACCACATTGAGGATGGGGCTTTCCGCAGCAATTTCAGGCGGTACAGCCACGAAACATATACCATAGAAGAACAGTGCAGGCGCCTGGCGGGGGCCAGGGAGCAGATGAAATCTTCCACAAGGCTGATGCGTTCCATGCAGGAAGCTTATATCCAGGAGTTTCGCGAACCCATGTCTGACTTTGACCAGATGAACCAGGAGTATATAAACGCTCTGGACTGTGTGGGCGGTATTCTGACCACGGGGGAACAGGCCGGGGATGTGAAGGCGCTGTCCGGCTCCATGGGTGGATTAAAGCGTAAGATTACCCTGAAAGAAAAGGAGGGTGTGTTCCGGGATGAGGAGCTGTCTGAGCTGAAGGATGTTATTCGCAATTACGACCAGGCAAAGCTTTTGTATGATGAGGTAAAGAAGAGCATGTCCGCGGTTGAGAGCCAGAGGAAACAGATGCTGGCGTATGCTAAGCTTCAAAAGAAGAAGACTGGTGAGCAGAAACAGAAGAAGGCGCTGTCCCCGGCGGAGGGGAGTATGGAGCGCGTGCTGAATAAGACCGAGGAAGCCATGTACCGCAGTTTCCCTGTGGACCGCAGCGGCAAGAATTACATTAATCTATCCCGGGAGGGATTGATTCACCAGTATATGGACGAGGCAAGGCAGGAATTTGGGGCCAGGACTTCTGAGAACGTGCGTGTAATGAGGAACAGGAGCCGCAAGGGCAGGTATGACAGCAGGCTGTAAAGCGGTAAGACGCGAGGCGGTAAAGATACGAAACGACAAAGATACGAAGCGGCAAAATGATTTTGTAGTGATAATGAAAAGGAGATTGGAAGATGGAACAAAATAGAAAGAGGGTCACTGCGCCGCGAATCGCGGCGGCCCTCAGCGTCTTGCTGGCAGGAGCGGCTCTCTATACGGTAAGCGGCTCTGAGCGTCAGGGAATCCAGGTAAAGGAATATGCAGAGGCGGCAGAGGCGGCGGACAGTACAATCATGGTTTATATGAACGGAAGCGACCTGGAGGGGGATTACGGCGCCGCCACAGCGGACCTTTGGGAAATGATGGATGCATTTAAGGTGATGGAGCAGGAAGGAAAATCACCTTCCCTCCATGTAGTGGTTGAGGCAGGCGGTTCCACCCGGTGGGAGCTGGATGAAATGGATGGTGTACCCTATGCCAGATTTTCCCTGACAGGGGATGGAATATCATCCATGGAATCCATGGAAATCAGGAATATGGGGGATGCGGATACACTGACGGATTTTATCAACTACGGTGTCCGGTCTTATCCGGCCAATCATTATGGGTTGATTCTGTGGAATCATGGAGGAGGTCCGGTGGGAGGATACGGAAGCGACAGCCATTTTGACGGGGATGGGCTCTCACTGGAGGAGATAAGGGAGGCTTTGGGCCATTCAGTTATGGCAGACAGTGCCTTTGACTTTGTGGCGTTTGACGCCTGTCTTATGGGAAGTGTGGAGACTGCCGGCTGTCTGGATGGATATGCCGATTATGTCATTGCATCTCCGGAGCTGGAACCTCAGCATGGATATGATTACAGATGGATGGCGGCTCTGGGAGACAGCCTGCCGCCTGATATGGAATGGGGAGAGGCGGTGGGCCGGTCCATGGTGGAGGCATATGGTGCCTGCTATGCCTCGGGCACTGCGCCTGTTGCAATGAGCCTTTTGGATATGAAGGAGTATCCGGCATTTCATGAGGTATTCCATCAATATGTGGACGGGATACCGGAGAAACTGCGGGAAGAGCTGTGCGGAGAACTGGGAAGGGACAGAATGAAAATGCTGGCATTTGGCAGCAGGCAGGCGGGCGGCTCTCCGGAGCTGGTGGATGTGCTGGAATTCCTGAATGCCTGCCAGAGGGTATATCCGGATGAAAATGCCTTTCAGACATTGAAGGATCGGATGAGGAGGCTTGTGGCAAAACAGTGGGCTAAAGGCTATCCCGTGAATCCAAGCGGTCTGACTATATACTTGCCAAGCGGTTCCAATCCCTATCTGAGTGAGGCTCTGGAAACGTATGACACCACGGGATTCTGCAGTGCCTACAGGCGGCTGACAGACGGATATGCGGCGTATCTGGCCCGGGAAAGCGGAGTGGAATGGGGAAATATTAGTGCGCATAAGGACGGCACCGTGGAAATCAGCATAGCCCCTGAGGATGCTTCTGATGTGACAGGAGCGTATTTGGCTGTGTTCTGTCCTGCGGGGGATGATGAAAATTATTACCTTCTCTGTACTGACAGTGATGTGGATATTGGCGTGGACGGAACCCTGCGGGCAGCGCCGGAGGACAGCTATATGGGGATGAAGGGACAGGTACTTTGTCTCATTGAGACCATGAATCTGGATGCATACACGGAATATATGGCCCCGGTGCTCTATAACGGGGAGTTGTGCACCATGCGGATAGGGTTTGACGAGGAGCATGAAGACGGGCAGATTCTTTCCGTGACACCGGCAGGCCAGACCTCTGAAGCTGCAAAGCAGATTTATGAGTTAAAGGAGGGGGACCGGGTGACTCCGCTTTATCTGGTTGAGCGTATGGAGGATGTGGGGGAGGCTCCCGGTAATACTGGTAATGCTTCAGGCCAAATCATGGAGGACAGGTACTACACGGACAGCTACTATATGGGAACTGAATTTTATATAGAGGAACCGGATGATATGCTGTTAGAGGCAGTGCCTGCATCCGGGGACGGGTATCTTTACGGCTTCATGCTGATGGATGTGCGGCAGAATATTTACTATACGGATTTTATCGGCATGGGGACAGAAGATAATGGTTCGTAAACAGAGAGAGGAGAAAATGAAGCATGAGTAAGACAAGCAGGGAACTGATTGAATTTTGCAAGGGAAAGCTGGGCACGCCATATGTGTTCGGCATGAAGGGGCAGATCCTGACGGAAGCGCTGCTGCAACAGCTGGCAGCGGAGAATCCCAAGGTCTACACATCCCAGTACATAACTAAGGCGCGCAGCTTCATGGGAAAGCATTGTACGGATTGTTCCGGCCTGATTACATGGTGTACCGGCATATTGAGGGGAAGCGCCAATTATAGGGAGACTGCCCGGGAGGTGAAACCCATAGGGACATTAAATGAATCAATGACAGGCTGGGCCCTTTGGAAGCCAGGACACATCGGGGTGTATATTGGAAATGGGAAATGCATCGAGGCTAAGGGAATCAATTATGGTACGGTGGAGACAAGAGCGCAGGACACGCCCTGGGTCAGTGTGCTGAAACTCAAGGATATTGATTATTCAGCTCAGGTATGCGAATCACCGGACCCATCACCCCATCCCACAGGATGGGTCAAGGAAGATGGAGGGGTCCGTTTTTATCTGGAACCGGAACGGTATGTGTCCAATGACTGGTATCAGGACAAAGGGCAGTGGTTCTGGTTTGACGGTTCGGGGCATGCCGTGCGGGATAACTGGTATTTTTATAAAGATAACTGGTACTATTTTGGGTCGGACTTTGCAATGGTTAAGGGTATTCAGCTTATCAAAGGAAAGCCGTATTACTTTAACCGGGATGGACAGATGGCAAGGTTTGGTACACGTTTTATGGTACAGGTGGACAAAAACGGCGTTCTGCATTTTCCGGAGGAAGAATCCGTGGAGAATTCCGTTATCGCGGGAAGAATCTGGGGGGAAAATGAAACGGGTATGGAACTGGAAAATATAGCTCCTGACAATACAGAAGGAAAAACACCTGCTCTGGCCGCATACGAGGACAGTGAATATACGGGAGGGACGGTGCCGCCGCCGGACACGAAAACAGGAACCACGTAGGTTGCAGACAGTAAAGTGGAACAAAGCGGCAGGAAAGGTACCGGAGGGACTTACCAGACGGCGGATGATGGAACGGCAGTTATTTTTATCCTGACAGGGGACAGAAGGACGGCCATTCGTGTGGCCGCAGAGAAATGACAATGAAAGTTTATAAGGGTATGAAAAGAAAGGGCAGAGGTGAGATTCTCTGCCCTTTCAATGTGCTTCGGGCAGTCTTTTCACTGTCGCTTTTCCATCATCCGCCTCCCCTTTCCGCGCGCGCATGGCCTGGATGCCCGCGGAAATAGTCGGACAAATCATGCCTGTAGCTGCGGGAGCAGCAGCACGAAATTCCGCCTGTAAAGGAAAGGATGCCCGGATTTGGTTCAAAGGACCGGACATTTGACAGATTGGCAATGGTGGACGCCCGGACCTGACGAAAAGGCGGCCCCAGCTTTTCAGACAATTCTTTTATACCGGAACGGAACGCATATACCCCGTCTGAGCAGTGTATATTGCACATATGAGTCCCTTTTACGGTTTCTATATAATAAATACTGGAAAGGGGAAGCCGGGCTTCCTGTTTGCTGCCGTGCACGATTAGAAATCCGTCCGCTGAATTCACACGGCGGTTCAGGCAGGTCAGGATATTCAGGCAGGAGCGCTCTAAATTGTCATGGACAGGATGGATATAACCTGCAATGCCGCGCACGGAGTGGCTGTTGACCAGGCGGGCCGCGGTGCTGTAATCACTGCTCACCACGCAGACCATGATTTGACTGCTGTATGTTGTAAGCCTGTCCAGGACATCTGTCCAGTCAGGACGGCTGTCGCTGTCAAAGAACATGAGCCACAGCTGCCCGGAAGAGCCGGCCGCTTCCCTGAGGAGTTCTTCCGGCGCCAGGCTTCTGAAGGCATATAGCTCCATGTCTCTCAGATGCCGGCCGGAGATGGCCGAGTCCGCGGCTGCGTAAAGTTGTCTGAAAAGCTGATTATGTTCAGTTGATATAACAATATTCAAACCAGATTCCTCCTTTGTTCCGGGTAAAAGCAATTATTAGGTGGTTACAAGATTCATCCGATAAACAGAACGTATGTTCTGATAAAAACGGATAGGAAGGGCCGTCAAGAGCCAACAGGTATGTGTATAGGTACCTGAATGTCAGCGCGGGCGGCCCTTTGGCCAAAATGCCTGTGAGAATCTGTGCGGCACCTTTCCTTCAGCCCATGAGGTTCCGCAGCTTACGGAGAATTTTTCCATGGCGGTAATGAAGGGTGGTTACAGGAACTCCGGTTTCCCTGGAAATCTGGCGCAGGGACTGGTCGTAACAGTAAATACGGCGTATGATATCCTTCTCTTTGGGCTCCAGGTCCTTTATGGCCTCAAAGAGAAGGGAGTGCTCCAGGGATTCTTCTGCCTGCTCATCCACAGGCTTGGAGCGGGTGTCCTGAAACAGATCGCAGCCGTTTAAATCTTCTGTATCCAGTGCATTGTAATAAAATGTTTTGTTATGAATATCTGATTCCCGGAAATACCGCTCCTTCCTCTCTCCTTTGCAGTATAATTTATAAATCTCTTCTGAGACATATACATTCCGGTTATCAATGCGTATATAATATTGCATATTTTTCCACCTCTCATGTGGAAATTGGAATATGTGATGTATTTTAAAGATATCACTGAGGGGGGATTTTGTCAAGAAAAATAAGAACATATGTTCGATTCGACGGATGAATGGTATAGAGCCATAAAGAAAAACAGGATTTTGTGGAGAGGAAGCATGTGATGTACTTTCTGTTGAATATTATTTTTTGCAGTGCTAAAGTAGATGGTAAAGAGGTTGTTCCATGCCCGGATATGCCCAGGCATAGCTGACAGGAATGAATGTTCAGGCGCACCGCGGTATGCCAGGGAAAAAAACGGGAATAATCTACGAAAATCCAAGGAGGAGGTAAAGACAATGGGACATCTTACAACCCGTGACGCATACCGGAACCTGGGAGACCGTATCAACTGGTTTACCCAGGGAGCCCCGGCCTCTGAGACACTGTATAAGATACTGCAGGTTCTCTATTCTGAAAAGGAGGCTAAATGGGTGGCGCTGCTGCCGGTTCGCCCGTTTACTATAAAAAAGGCGGCAAAGATATGGGGCACATCGGAGTATAAGGCGGAAAAGCTGCTGGACCACCTGTGCGGCAAGGCATTGCTGGTGGATTCCTGGGACAAGGGTGTGCGGAAATTCGTGATGCCCCCGCCAATGGCCGGATTCATTGAATTTGCTTTGATGAGGACCAGGGGAGATATTGACCAAAAGTATCTCAGTGAATTGTATTACCAGTATATGAATGTGGAGGAGGATTTCATCAAGGACTTGTTTTATGCCACGGAGACAAAGCTGGGCCGCGTGTTCGTCCAGGAGCCGGTTCTGACCAATGACAGGATGAACCACATTCTGGATTACGAGCGGGCGACCCACATCGTGGAAGAGGCAGAATATATCGGTCTGGGGCTCTGTTACTGCCGTCATAAAATGTTCCACGCGGGCCATCCCTGCGAGATTAACGCTCCCTGGGATGTGTGCCTGACCTTTGACAATGTGGCGCGTTCCCTGGCCCAGCATGGGGATTACTGCAAACTTATCTCCAAGGAGGAGGCAATGGATGCACTGGAGCGCTCTTATGCCAGCAATCTGGTACAGATAGGGGAAAATGTGCGGGAGCACCCGGCTTTTATCTGCAACTGCTGCGGGTGCTGCTGTGAGGCCCTTCAGGCTGCCAGGCGGTTCAGCCCCATGCAGCCGGTGGCTACCACGAATTATATTCCTGATATTTCCGGGGACCAATGCGTTGGCTGCGGAAAGTGCGCAAAGGTCTGTCCGGTATTGGCCATTTCCATGGAGGATGGAGGGAACGGAAAAAAGCGTGCCGCGGTGGATAAGGATATTTGTCTTGGCTGCGGTGTATGCGCCAGGAACTGCGGCGTCAAGGCGATTCATATGGAGCGCAGGCCGGAGCAGATCATTACTCCGGTGAACAGCACCCACAGATTTGTTCTTCAGGCCATTGAGAAGGGAACACTGGCAAATCTGGTGTTTGATAACCAGGCCTTTTCCAACCACAGGGCCATGGCCGCTCTGTTCAGTGCTATCCTGGAGCTGCCGCCTCTTAAGCAGGCCATGGCCAGCAAACAGTTCAAGTCTGTTTATCTGGACCGGCTGTTGGCGGCGAAACGGGAGAAGGGGTGAACGGGGAGGCCGGTTTAAAATGTATCAATAAGAATTATAGGAAAGACGGAAAGGGAAGCGTAAATCTACAGCCCTTTCCGTCTTTTGCTGAAATGTTTTTAAAACTGAACAAAAATCTACAATTAACTCTTGACGAAACCGTTTTCATGAGTTAATATGTACATAACAACACAAGAAACCGTTTTCATAGGAGGGGAGGTTAAGATTTCATATGGATTCATTGTTTTCTCTTGCGGGTAAAAGGGCAGTGATTACAGGCTGTGCAACAGGCATCGGTAAAGGAATGGCAGCCGGACTTGCCAGAGCAGGAGCAGATATCATTGCACTGGATATTGGGGATTTGGAAGATACCAGAAGGGCGGTTGAAAATCTGGGGCGGGAGTGCCGGTGTTACAAAGTGGATTTGTCAGTTTCTTCGGATGTGGATGAGGTGTGGATACATCTTTTGAAAGATGCCGGTCATGTGGATATCCTGTGTAATAATGCGGGTATGCAGTTTCGGAAGAATGCATTTGAATATCCGGAGGAGATGTTTGATAAGGTGATTGCCGTAAATCTGAAGGCGCCGTACCGGCTGTCCCAGAAGGCTGCCATGCACTTTCGGGACAAGGGGATTAAAGGGAAAATCATCAATACCGCCTCTCTTTTTACTACCTTCGGAGGTGTTGAGGTCAGCGGTTATACCTGCTCTAAACACGGGGTCATGGGTATGACGAGAGCATTGTCCAATGAATTTGCACCTTACGGAATATGCGTCAACGCCATTGCACCGGGCTACATAGCTACAGAGCTGACAAAAGTAATCTGGAGTGATTCCAAGCGGCGTCAGCCCATGGACGAGAGGATTCCGGCGGGGCGCTGGGGGAATCCGGATGATTTTGAGGGCGCGGCAGTATTCCTTGCCTCCAGGGCATCGGATTATATAACCGGGATCATGATTCCGGTAGACGGCGGGTATTCTGCCAGGTAACAGGTTGATTATGCGCGTCACGCGCAGGAATAAAAGGAGAAGATTACAATGAAGAAAAGAAGCGTTATGATGGCACTGGGTCTTGTGATGACACTGACAGCATGTGGAGGAGGAAATGCAGGAACCACAGCGGCACCATCCTCCGGATCGGAGACACAGGCAGAGGCAAAGACAGAGGAAAAGACAGAAGCTGATACAGCCGGACAGGAGGAGAAGGAAGAAAGCAGGACAGAGGCCTCCGGTGACACAGTCACCTTAAAACTTTCCAATAACCAGCCGGATGGAAACTGCACCACGATTGCGGTGGAGTGGTTTGCGGACCAGGTAAGGGAGCGCACGGACGGCAGGGTTAACATTGAAGTGTATAATAACGGCACCCTTGGGGATGCCATCTCCTGTCTGGAACAGCTCCAGTATGGCGGTATGGATATTGTGAAGGCCGACCTCTCCACCATGACTAATTTTGTGGATGAGTACAATGCCTTAATGATGCCTTATATATACAAAAATACAGAGCATTTCTGGAGGGTACATGGCGGGGATATCGGTATGGGAATCCTGCGCGGAGATAAGATGAAGGAAAAGAAGCTTTACGGACTTACATACTATGACGGGGGAACCAGATGCTTCTATAATACCAAAAAGGAAATCCACTCCCCAGAGGATATGAAGGGTATGCTGGTAAGAGTACAGCAGTCCGAACTGATGATGTCCATGGTGGAGGCTTTGGGCGGCCAGTCAGTTGCTACGGCATATTCCGAGGTGTATTCCGCGCTTCAGACCGGCGTAGTGGATGCTGCTGAAAATTCTATTGTCAATTATCTGGACCAGTCCCACTTTGAAGTGGCTCCTTACTTTGTGGAGGACCATCATACAAGGTCGGCCGACATTCTGGTCATGGGTGAAAAGTCACGTGGGAAACTGAGCGCAGAGGACCTTAAGATTATTGATGACACGGCTCTGGAGTCCTGGGAGTATCAGAAGGAGCTGTGGGCAGAAGCAGAAGAAGAATCCAAACAGAAATTATTGGAGCAGGATGTTGCAATCACTGAATTGACTGAGGATGAGTTAAAAGCGTTCCAGGACGCCTGTGAGCCAATCTGGTATTCCTATGAAGGCGGCGCCTATAAGGACATCATTGACCAGATTGTAGAAGCAGGAAAGTAAAGGACTGGCATATAGGAGACTGAAGATGCTGAAAGGAATAAAGAAGGTATTAATTGATATTTTCAATCTGTTTTACAAGGTTATATATGGCTATGCCAGGTGGGTCCTGGCAGTTGTAATCGTAATCATATGCGCTCAGGTATTCTGCAGGAACATACTGCGGACCAATATCCGCTGGAATCAGGAGGTGGCGCTGCTGCTTACAATTTGGATGGCGTTCCTGGGCATTGCTGTTGGTGCGGAAAAGAACCTGCATATTGGCGTGGAGCTGTTTTATGATAAGTTTCCGGTAAAGATTAGGAATGTAATGGATGTGCTGAACCGGATTATTACGCTGCTGGTAGGTGCTTTTTTCACAGTCTATGGGGTCAGAATGGTGCTGTCCACCATGGATTCACGGCTTCCGGTAACAAAATGGCCGTCATCGTTGATGTATATTATGATTCCGGTCAGCGGCATTGCCATTATCTATTTTACGGTCCTTGACATTATGGGCCTGAAAGAATACAAGAAAACCGATGATGCCGGTAAGTTTAACAGAGAGGAGGAGGAAAAAGAATGAATCCAAATATAGCTATCGCAATCCTTCTCACAACCTTTGTGCTGCTTATTATGATTAAATGCCCTATTACCTTTTCAATGATTATATCCACAGCCTTCACCATGCTGTATATCCAGGTGCCTGTTATGACTCTGGTGCAGCAGATGTCCAAACAGCTTAACTCATTTTCACTGCTGGCAATCCCTTTCTTTATTCTTATGGGGGAAATTATGGCTGCAGGCGGTATATCCAGCCGCCTGCTGGCCTTCGCAAATGTATGCGTGGGGCAGATAACCGGAGGCCTGGCGCATGTAAATGTACTCGCATCCATGCTGTTTGGCGGCATTTCCGGTTCTGCCATTGCCGATGTGTCATCCCTGGGTGCGCTGGAAATACCCATGATGGAGGAGGCAGGATATGAAAAGGATTTCTCCATAGCAGTTACCGTGGCCAGCTCCTGTCAGGGGTTAATCATCCCGCCCAGCCATAACATGGTGCTGTACTCCATGGTGGCAGGAGGAGTATCTGTGGGAAGCCTGTTCTGCGCAGGCTATATCCCGGGTATCATGTTGGGAGTTTTCATTATGGTCATGTGTTATATCATTTCCAAGAAGAAGCATTATCCCAAAGGAAAAAAGCTGCCTTTTAAGGAAGCCCTCAGGGTTACCAAGGATACGTTCTTCGCCATGCTTGCAATGGTCATCATCATCGGCGGCGTATCAGCGGGATTTTTCACTGCCACGGAATCAGCGGCAGTCTCCTGCATTTACTGTTTGTTTGTAGGATTTTTCATATACAGGGAGCTTCATCTTAAGGATATACCCGTCGTGCTGGGAAATACCATTAAAACCCTTTCCATGGTATATGCGCTCATAGCCGCGGCAGGCGCGTTCGGATGGGTGATGGCATACCTGAATGTGCCGACCCTGGCCACAAACCTGCTCCTTGGCATCAGCGATAATAAGATTGTGGTACTGCTTCTGATCAACCTGATTCTGCTCTTGCTGGGATGCGTCATGGATTTGGCGCCTCTGGTACTCATCATGGCTCCGATTCTGCTTCCGGTAGTGACAAAGTTCGGAATGAGTCCCATCCAGTTTGGGGTCATGATGATGCTGAATCTGGGAATCGGACTGTGTACGCCGCCGGTAGGAACAGCATTGTTTACAGGATGTGCCATTGGCAATATGAAAATTGAGAAAGTTTCAAAGGCCATGCTGCCGTTATACATTCCTATGCTCATTACATTGCTGCTTGTGACCTTCATTCCGGCGCTGACGATGACGCTGCCTGAACTGATTATGAAATAGGGGGGTAATGAAAATGAAGACAGCACTTGTAACAGGAGCAAGCAGGGGTATTGGTTTGGCCATTGCGCGGGAACTGGGAATAAACGGTTATCATGTTGCTGTCATGGCTACACGCGATGAAGCCTTTTACCCGGAAAGTACCAAAATACTCCTTGAAGCGGGCATCTCCTATGCCTGGTATGCCGGTGACATAGGAAAGTCTGAGGACAGGAACCGTATTGTCCGGGAGGCAGCAGAGAAGTTCGGGGAAATCCATGTGCTTGTCAACAATGCAGGGGTGGCGCCGAAAGTAAGGGCTGATTTGCTGGAGATGACAGAGGAGAGCTTTGACTATGTAATAGGGACCAATACAAAAGGAAACATGTTCATGACACAGGCGGCGGCACGGCAGATGATGAAACAGCCTGTGTATGGAGGCAAGCGTGGGACAATTATCAACATTTCATCCTGCTCATCCCAGGTATCTTCCGTTAACAGAGGAGAGTATTGTGTTTCAAAGGCGGGAATCTCCATGCTTACCAAGCTGTTTGCGGACAGACTGGCTCCTGAGGGGATATTTGTATATGAGATAAGGCCCGGAGTCATCCGTACCGATATGACCAGCCAGGTGGAAGAAAAGTATACGGAACTTATCAGGCAGGGGATGCTTCCCATTGCAAGGTGGGGTGTTCCGGAGGATGTGGCAAAGGCGGTCAGGGCGTTTTGCTCCGACGATTTCTGTTACACGACAGGCAATTACATAGATGTGGATGGAGGGTTCCACATCCAACGCTTATAGGATGTGGTTTCAGCATATGGATATTAACAGGATACCTTTTTATCAATACAATACAATTATAGTCGGAACCGGGGCAGCCGGTCTTAATGCAGCCGTAACTCTTCATAAGCTGGGGCAGAAAAATATTGCTCTGATTACGGAGGGACGGTACATGGGAACGTCCAGGAATACGGGTTCAGACAAACAGACCTATTATAAACTGACCCAGTGCGGCAGTGAGCCAGACAGTGTACGGAAAATGGCAGAGACCCTGTTTGATGGGGGATGTGTGGATGGAGATATTGCCATGGCTGAGGCTGCCGGCTCTCTCAGGGCATTTTACCACCTGGTGGATATTGGAGTTCCTTTCCCTTTTAATAAGAGCGGGGAATATGTGGGGTACAAGACGGATCATGACCCCCTTAAGAGAGGTATTTCCGCAGGACCGCTGACATCCAAATACATGACCGAATGCCTGGAACGCCAGGCAGAGGAACGGGGAATCCCATTCTTTGACGGCTATCAGGCCGTGCGCCTGCTTACAGAGGAGAAGAACGGTGAAAAGTGGGCAGCAGGCATCATTGCCCTGAATAAACGGAAGGCCGCCTCTGCGGATGAACGGTATGCCGTATTTTCGGCAGTTAACATTATATGGGCCACCGGCGGGGAAGCAGGGATGTATCAGGCCAGTGTATACCCTGTCAGCCAGACCGGAGGAATGGGGATACTGCTGGAAGCGGGAGCCGTGGCAAAGAATCTGACGGAGTCCCAGTTCGGAATTGCATCTGTAAAGCACAGGTGGAATCTGTCAGGAACATTCCAGCAGTGCCTGCCCCGATATATATCCGCGGAGCAGGACGGAAGCCATGAAAGGGAATTCCTGAATGACTATTTTGATACGCCCGGACAGCTTCTGACCGCAATCTTCTTAAAGGGGTATCAGTGGCCCTTTGACCCCAGAAAGGTTGAAGAACAGGGGTCGTCTCTCATCGACCTGCTTGTTTATCAGGAGACAGTCCTAAAGGGCAGACAGGTCTTTCTGGATTTCATGCACAACCCGTCCCCGATGATGGAAGGAGGAAATATCTCATTCCGGTATCTGACAGGTGAGGCCAGGGAATATCTTGAAAATTCCAGGGCACTTTTGGATACGCCCTATAAACGGCTGAAACATATGAATCCGTCGGCCATTGAAGTTTACGGCAGCCATCACATTGATTTGTCGGTAGAGTATCTGGAGATAGCTGTGTGCGCCCAGCATAACAACGGGGGAATTGGAGGAAACCAGTGGTGGGAGAGCAATATCAGGCACCTTTTTACGGTAGGCGAGGTGAATGGCTCCCATGGCATATACCGGCCGGGAGGAAGCGCGCTGAACGCGGGGCAGGTAGGCGCCATACGTGCCAGCCAGTATATTGCGAAGCGATATGTGGGAGAACCCTGCGGCAGGGAACAGTTCTTCGGTATCCATGTGAAAGAGGTGGAAGAGGAGACTGCCTTTGGAGAACGCGTCCTGCATGGTTCTGAAGGCTGTTTCACGGATGTGGCTGCCCAGCGAAGGTTACTGGGAATCAGGATGACCAAATATGGGGCATGCATCCGATCAGAGGAAGGGATACGGACAGCTCTTGAGGAAAATCTGAAACAAAGGGAACAGCTGGAGCAGAAGGTCATGATTAAGGGACCGGAAGTGCTTAAGGATTTGTATAAACTGAAGCATCTTCTTATAAGCCAGTTTGTGTATTTAGAGGCCCTGAAGGATTATGACGCCAGAGTGGGCATCAGCAGAGGTTCCTATCTGGTATATAATGCCCAGGGACAAGTACCTAACCCGCATTTGGACGAACGGTTCAGGAACAGGACTGAGGAGACGGATACAACCGTACTCCAGGAGATTTATTATGAGGCAGACAGGAAAGCCTGCCGCGTATCCTGGAGACCGGTCAGACCTCTTCCCAGCGAGGAAATCTGGTTTGAAAATGTCTGGAAAGATTACCGTGAAGATGGTATTATAAGGTAAAAGACGGTTAAAGGAGAATACCAATGGTAGGAATTCGTGATGTTGCAAAATATGCAGGGGTTTCTCCCAGCACAGTATCCAGAGCACTGTCAGGGGTGGCATTTGTAGAGCCAGAGACAAAAGAGAAAGTGATGAAAGCTGTCAGTGATTTGAATTATAAGCCCAATCTGGCGGCCAGGAGCCTGAAAAAAGGAGGCAGCAGGCTGATTGGCCTCATCATACCGGATATCATGAATCCATATTATCCGGAGGTGGTAAAATATATGGAGGCATGCGCTACAAAGGCAGGATATTCCCTGATTCTGTGCGATGCACTGGGAGATGTGAAAAAGGAGAAGGAATATTTTAAAACCCTTAAATATCTGTTTGTAGACGGCATACTGTATATTGCATCCACAGAGGATGTAGAACATGTGAAACCATACATAGGGGAGATTCCCATGGTGATTGTAAACCGTACCTTTGATGTGGATGCCCCCTGTATTAATATTGACAATGCTGATGCAGCCTACCAGGCGGTGAAGTGCCTGACAGACAATGGACACAGAAAGATTGCCCTTTATATTAATGATAAGGAACGTCAATATAACCGGGAACGTCTGTCAGGGGCCCTCAAAGCCCTTGGGGAGTGCGGGATAGAAGACTACGAAAAGTATATTGTCCGTGATGTGGAATCCGAGGACGACGCCTACTATAAAACCCTTGAATTAATGCGCCATAAGGAACGGCCCACAGGCGTATTCATGTTCAATGATTTTATGGCTTACGGCGTGTACAGGGGAATTACCAAAAGCGGGTTAAGGATACCGGATGATATATCCGTGGTTGGGTTTGATGATATTCCTCAGGTGAAATATCTGGATCCCCCTCTGACTACGCTGCGTCATTCCCTGGCAGATACGGCAGGAATCATATTTGAACAGCTGATGGAGCAGATTAAGACGCAGACCTGTGCGCATAAGAGCCAGACTTATTTTAAAGGCAGGCTCATTGAACGGGAGTCTGTGAAGAATCTGATTTCTTAGAGTGTGTCTGAAAGCGATTTTCGGTCACGCTCCAGACAATCTGGAGGAATAAAATGGAAAAAGTAAATATATGGGACATAGAGGGAACCGAATTTCCGGCCGGCAGACGTACCAGGGTAATTCTGGGCCAGAATGGCGCCATGGAGGGCAGCAAATTCTGCCAGGGCTATGTGGTGGTGTATAGAGGCGGCGGAATACCGGAGCACGACCATGAGACTGTTGAGTCCTACACGATTCTTAAAGGGCATGGGGAGATGGAGGTAGACGGCGAGAAGCAGCCGGTAAAGGAAGGCGACTGTATTTTTATCCCAAGTAATCTAAAACATTCTCTGTATAACACAGGGGAAGAGGAACTGCACATGATGTTTGTGTATGCTCCCGGTATTGTGGTGGACCACTGCGCCAAGGAGCAGAGCGGGGAGATAAAATAATACGGGCAAGAATAGTTGAATCCGAGAGTATGAAAGTTTTTCTGTAAATAGCTATCAGGCAATAGGTCTTCTATGGTAAAATCTATTATCATAAGGAGACCTATTATGATGTTGGGGGCAAAAGCCCAACTATAGCACCTTGAAAGGTTCATATATTTTGTAGTATGCACAAGCATAATACACGCATTTGCTGTATAATAGAGATAGCTTACGAAAGAAGGTATTCTCTATGTCATTCAAGGAAAATACTTACCAACAGTTGTCTCTTACAGACAGTTTTTCCGTTTTAACACCCAGGGAACAAAAAGCATTGGAAAAATCCTGGGCAAAGGTTTTTGCCGATGAAATATTTCCCGCTATTGATGAAAATCGGTTCTCTGTATTGTATAGCGATAAGGCATCAGGACCAAATACACCGTTTGCGGATGGATGTGCAGGAAGAAAAGACTGTTATGGTGGCAGATGGTGCATACAGCGGCTTCGATGTCCTGCAGGGCATAAACCCAGGAGCTGTTCTTTTATGAAACATTCAAAAACTATGCCCGATTCAGGAACGGAGTGGAAACGGTTCCGTCGAATGTCCGCAAAAACTACCATCTGGAGAAGCTGCCCCGCGGCAAACAGCGTGGAAAGTTCTTCTTTGGTGCAAAAATAGCAGCATTGAATTTCAGAAAGCTCTTCAATTACAGAAAGGGCAGGATGCTGTTTTCAAGGATCTTGGGGCTGAATATTACAACCAGTTCAATAAGGAAAAACCGACGATAAAAGCAAGGATAGGAGGCGTCTTATGATACATCCAGACAAGATAGGAATGGAAGCCAAGAAAAGAGAAGATGAGAATTACAAATTCCGTAGTTTCTTGAAGGGACATGCGGATGAAGAGGAACTGGATAAACAATTTCTGAGATTGCATAAAGAATTGTTTGCTGATTATGATTGTAATAAGTGTAGGAATTGTTGTAAAATGTATAAGGGTAGTATTCCGGAAGAGGATGTTGAAAAAGATGCGGAATATTTGGATATTACAGTTGAGCAATTCATAGATTTCTTTTTGGAAAAAGAAGCGTGCGGTATTGGATATCATACAAAGCATATGCCCTGTGATTTTTTACAGGAAGATGGCAACTGTAAATTAGGGGATTGCAAACCGGATAGCTGCAAGAAGTATCCATATACAGACCAGCCGGAACGGTTATGTAGCTTGCTTGGCATGTTGGACACTGTCGCCATATGCCCGGTAGCTTTTGAGATATTTGAAAGACTGAAACAGGAGTACGGATTCAGAAGGAGATAGACACATGAGAAAAGAAGCGTTGTTGGAACAATGGAAACAGTTGTATGAAGTAGCAACCCGTATAAAAGAATTGAAACCATGGGAAAAGCTTTGGGATATGGATTTGATTGCTGTCAGAAGTGGCGCTAAGGAGGACACTGTATTTTATAGTATACTTGGTCGGGGCGGAGACTGTTATGGTATAGCTGTTTATGAGGGCTATGAAGGTCTTAACAGTTTTCTGATGCTTCCAATGAAGCAGAGTATGAATCTGAAACCGGAATATGTCATGTTTAATCAGAAAAATCTTACATGCTATTGGGGAAATCGCGAGGAACTAACCGGTAAGCAGAGAAAGCTTATCAAAGACTTAGGCTACTCATACCGCGGTAAAAATCAGTGGCTTTACTTTCTGTCTTTTGAGCCTGGATATTATCCATATAATATGGATGAATCTGAGGTGCTTCGGATGAGCACTTATCTTCAGGATTTAGAATTGGCATTGCGTTATTATAACGAGACCGATATTAAAGTTGATTTTGAACATGGGAATATGTTTCTATTTTCATTTGGAAAGGACAAAAAGACATGGAATTTTGGTGAGGCACCTTTACCATTTACATCATTTCAATTTGGCAATTTGCTTATCACAGATGAGGAATTGCTTTCAGACCTTGCGAAAGCTCCTAAATGTGATGCCGTTTTAGAGGCGGATGTATCAGTACTGGGTGTATCTGTTGCGGATAAGAAATATGAACGTCCCGGGAATCCGGCATTGTCATTGATGGGAGATGCAAATACAGGAACAATCATCAAATTTGAAATGTTAAAACCGGATGATGATCCGATTGTAATGTTAGCAGAAATCCTGATAGGTTTTATATTCCAGTTTGGATCACCAAAGGAGATAAGAGTATCGAATATAATTGTGGAAACGGGATTAGAGCAGATATGTGATGTGTGCAAAATTAAGCTCCGCAGAGTAAAAAGATTGCGGGGGTTGGATGAATTTATGTTAGGAATGCAACGATTCGGACTGCGGCAATAGAAGGGAGGCCCTGCCATGATCGTCAGTGCCAGCAGAAGGACAGATATCCCCGCGTTTTATTCAGACTGGTTTTTCAGACGGCTGGAGGAAGGGTACCTGTATGTAAAGAATCCCATGAATCCCAGGCAGGTCAGCAAGATTCTTCTGAGTCCGGATACAGTTGACTGCTTTGTGTTCTGGACAAAGGACCCGGGCCCTATGATGGAGAGGCTTTCTGTTTTGAACCGGCTGGGGTATCCCTATTATTTCCAGTTCACCCTGACACCCTATGGGACGGATGTGGAACCGGGAGTTCCCCATAAGAATGAGCTGGTGAGGACCTTTCGTGAGCTGTCCTGCAGGCTGGGGCCTGAGCGGGTCATATGGAGATATGATCCGGTGCTTCTCAGTCCGTCCTATACCAGGGAATACCATTTCCAATGGTTTTCCCGGCTATGCGGCAGCCTGGAAGGGTACACCCATACCTGTGTTATCAGCTTCCTGGATATATACCGGAAAATAAAAGGGCGGATGGAACAGATTCAGCCCCGTACAATGACAGGGTCCCATTTCTGCAGGTATTGTTATGCGAATTTCAGTCCGGCTCAGGTGGAAGCCAACCGCAGGATGCATGACCCGGAATCGCCGCTACTGTGCGGCCGGCTGACAGGGGAGGAACGGATTACGGTGCGGGAGATGAAGTCAGCCGTCCGCCCTGCTGACGACGGCCAGATGCGCCTTGGGTTTCACGATGCGGAATTGATGCGGCTGACTGGAAAGCCGGGACGGATAATCTGATTACGGATAAGCCGAAGAAAATCATGGTGGACTGAAGCACTGCCGCTGCCTTTAGTATAGATTTTCCATTTAAGACCATACTTTCCATATAGAAGCAGGAACGGAGGAGATGGTATGAGACTGCCAAAACACATCGGAATCATCCCGGATGGAAACCGGAGATGGGCCAAAGGCCAGGGAATGGATAAATCAGAGGGGTATGTACACGGAATCTCACCCGGAATGTCCCTGTACCGCATGTGCCGGGAACTGGGCATTGGCGAAATGTCCTTTTATGGTTTTACGGCAGATAACACAAAACGGCCCTCGGTCCAGAGACAGGCATTTACCAGGGCCTGCGTGGCAGCGGTAGAGGAGCTGGCAAAGGAAGACGCCAGCCTGCTTGTGCTGGGAAATACAAAATCCCCCATGTTTCCCCAAGAGCTTCTTCCCTTTACCGCCAGACATGATTTTGGAAAAGGCGGAATGAAGATTAACTTTCTGGTGAATTACAGCTGGGAGTGGGATTTGGGATATAAGGATGGAGCCATAGGGCCGGGGCTTAAGACGTCTGAGGTTTCCAGAATCGACCTGATTATACGGTGGGGAGGAAGACGGCGTCTTTCTGGTTTTCTGCCTGTGCAGTCCGTGTACTCGGATTTCTATGTGGTGGATGACTACTGGCCGGACTTTAGGAGGGAACATGTGGAAGATGCCCTTAAGTGGTATGCGGCCCAGGATATTACCCTGGGAGGATGATTTTTGACAAATTTCAACGAGTAATCGCCTTTTTTCAACATTTTAACAGAAATAATGCCAGGGGGGTGTAAAATACTAGAGATTAAAATTGCAGTACGGGGACAGGTGCATGATACAGATAGCAATATGTGATGATGACTTTCAGGTGTGCAGCCAGCTGGAGGACTATATCAGGCGATGGAAAGAGGGACGCAGGCTGGAGGTGGAGATATTCAACACCGGTAAGGAGTTTGAGGAAGCACTTAAGGAACGGCATTATGATTTGATCTTTCTGGACATTGTGATGAGGGACAGGAGCGGAATTGAACTGGGCAGGTTCATACGGGAGGAGCTGGGCAATGATGCGAGCATGATTGTCTATATGTCGGCTTACGGGGATGAATATGCGCTGGATTTATTCCAGTTCCAGCCCTTTCATTTTTTAAAGAAGCCAATCAGGCCCGAGGACTTCCAGAATGTATTTTATAAAGCTTGCGAAAAGATAGAGGGTGATGCCGGAATCTTTGAATTCAAATCGAGCCGGACCGTTTACAGAATACCTTTAAAAGACATCCTCTATTTTGAAGGTGATAACCGGCGGGTAAAGATTGTGACTGCCGGCCATACATATCATTGCTATTCCACCTTAGAAAATCTGTTTTCCAAAATCAATATGGAGCAGGCTGGTTTCATGCGGCTGCATAAGTCCTATGCCGTAAATCTCAGATATGTGGCAACCTTCAGCGTACGCATGGTGACTCTGTTTGACGGTTCGGAATTTACGGTCAGCGCGCCCTTTAAGGAGAATGCGCTGAGGCGCTATGAGGGGTATATTTCAAAGACAGGGATGGGACCGGGAGATAAGTCCGGGGAATAAAAAAAGAGAAACAGACGTACAAATACAAGGCAGGCGCCCGAAGGAAATAAAACACCTTCAGACGCCTGCCTTTTATGGACCGTTGGGAACAGGCTTAGGGAGTTTCGTAGATTCCCCTGATGATTCTTACGGTCTTGTCCATTCCAAGCTTGCTGATGTTTAAGAGCATCTGGTGGCACTCAATGCTGCCCCATTTGCGTTTGGTGTAGTTCTCATAATAGTTTTTGCGCCGGCGGTCCGTGGACTTGATGGCGTTGACAGCATCCTTCTCTGAAAAACTGTAGCGATCCATAATCCGGCGCACCCGGTCTTCCATATCGGCATAGATAAATACGTCAATCAGGTCAGGATAGCTGCGAAGCACGTAATCGCCGCAGCGGCCCACGATGATGCAGGGACCCTTTTGGGCCAGGGCTTCTATAATAATGGTCTGGGTGACATAAGTGCTGTCATTCAGAGACAATCCATACCCGGTCACGGAATTAGGCTCCTTGGGAATCTGATAGACGGCCAGGAAGGAGGACAGTGCGGACTCGTCTGCCTTTTCAACGCTTACAGGAGAATGTCCCATCCGTTGGGCGGCCATCTCCACCAGATTCCGGTCATAGAGAGGAATCCCCAGCTGCTCTGACAGCCTTTGGGCGGCTTCATGGCCTCCGCTGCCGAACTGGCGGGCTATAGTGATAATCTTATGGCTCATAGTTCCACTCCTTTCCAACCTTAAAAATATAAATGTGCACAAAACATCTCTTATATGTACTATTATAACGCACTATTTGCACAAAAGATATATAAAATTGGAAATTTATATGTTTTTCAGATTTGGCTTTTTTGAATTTGCAGCCAGCTATTCTTCCTGTCCCTTTTCCGGCGCGGTGGTCCGCGACATATCGGCGGCGGCGGCCTCACTGCAAGCTGCCTCGGTTTGTTCCGTTTCCACTGTTTCCTCCATGGATTTCTCCGATGGCTGCCGGTCCCTGCAGACCCCGCAGGCGGGGACTTTGTCCTGGCCGGATTCCCGTTTTTCATGCATCAGTTCCCATATGGTATCGTGCATCCATTTCACCGTATCGCTGAGAATCTTGTTCTCTATATCCAGGTTCATGATTACGTTGTTCATTTCAGCAATAATTTCCCGGCTGTTGTAGCGCCTGTGGGGTTCGGTCAGCCGGGTGATTAGGGACGGATTGGTCTTCAGGATTTCCCTAGAGAGAAATTCGTCACGCTCATCACAGGACATCCGCATGAATTCCGTGTAATGCATCCTGACCATGTACATGGCTTCCTGGGTGCCGCATTTGGGGCACTGAGGATGACGGGATGTCTGATAGTAGGCATAGTGTCCGCATTTGGGGCAATAAAAAACAGCAAGTTCTCTCATAATGTCCTCTCCTGATCAATACTTATTAATATATATAGCGTTTCAAATCGCAAAATATACCACTTTTTTCCGCGATTTTTGTAAATTCGTTAGATTGGACAAAAAAACGGCAGACTAATTGGTTAGTCTGCCGTGGACCGCCGGTGAAACGAACGGATGAAGGGGCGGTCTTATGGTTGCTGTGTGTGTTACTGGGCGGTGTTCTGAGACTGGATGACACCTTCTGTGTTTACAGTCCATACCTTGTCATTCTCGTCCTTGAAATCCTTGTAGCCGCTGCCAAGCTCAGGCATAGCGTTTGATTTGGAGGATGAGGTGGCCTTCTGTACGGCGCCGTTGCTGTTTACAAGATACTGATTGCCATTTAACTCTACAGGCGCAAAGCGCAGGTCCTTGTCAGCTTCCTGACGCAGGCCGTATACATACAGCACATTGTCCTTGATGCCGTGGAAGCCCTGGCCCTTTCTGGAGCCGTCTGTGTGGAAATACCAGTTCTGTGTTTCGCCTAAGTCCTCATCGAAGATGACCTGCTTGCCGGTTTTCATGACGCCCTCTTCATCAAAGTAGAAGTTAGCCACGTTGCCGTCCTCCAGATTTACCACCTTTTTGCCGGTCTGCATTTCACCCTTTGTGTTAAAGGCATATTTTCTGGAGTCAATGGTGAACAGTTCAAGGCCTTTTTCTGCATGGTACGGTTTGCCGTTCTTGAAGTAGAAGCGGTAAAGTTCAGCTTCCTCGCTGAGGCCTTCCACGCCCTCAATGGTTCTCCAGCCGGAAGCGCGCTTTCCGTCCTCATCGTAGTACTGATAGCCGGCAGCGGTCTGCTCAGATACAGGAGCAGCCTCGGAAGGGGTAGCTGTCTGGGCTTCGCCGGACTCTGCTGCTGCCTGGACGGGAAGCTTGTACCAGCCTGTCTGCATGCGGCCGTCCACAAAGGTGTAGTACTGGCCGTCAATCTTCTTGTCAACTTCATTTTCAATACGCTTGCCCGTATTGTCGAAATAGTACCATGATTCAACGTATTCCGGATCGTCGGTTTCATCTGCCATTAGAATCCAGCCGGTCTTTCTGCTTCCGTCCTCGCCAAGATAGTAGTTGTAACCATCTACGGTGATGGAGCCGGTCTGCATGATGCCGTCCTCGTTGAAGTAATACCAGCTTCCGTTGATGGAAGCCCATCTGGAGGTCAGGGCCTTGCCGTCCCTTCCATAATAGTAGTACAGGAATTCAGGAGCATCGTCCTCATCCCAGAAATCTTCATTTTCCACGGAAACCCACTTCATGCTGACGCGTTTTCCGTCTTCTCCTACGTAATACTCATCAATCTGTCTGTTTGCGGCGCGGATTCCGTCTGAATCCAGGTAGTACCAGTCATCGCCATTCTTCTTCCAGGTATCGGTGATTGCCTCGCCGTAAGAATCATAGTAATACCAGTTGCCGTTTTCCTCTGTCCAGCCAACGTTTTTTGCGTAAGCAGTGGAAGCGGTGCCGATGAAGTTAGGGGTTACTGCTGCCATGAACATGGCAGTGGATAATACAGCCAGAACTTTGATCTGTTTTTTCATAATAATGAATCTCTCCTTTTTGATATGTGTGTTTGTCTGTGGCCGAAAATCCGGTGTTGCATTACGTGGTTTATTATAACGGACATGAATGTGTATTGATAGTGATGGTTGCTGGAAGTTATGGAAGGCACTGGAGGGGGGCCCCTACAGCCGTTGCAGAGGTTATTGTAAGAGAAAATATAGTATTATTTTAAGGCGTTTTATGCTATACTCTCCATAGCTGATAGACCGGAAGGGGGACCTTAATTTATGAAAATGAAGATTTCCAATTATATAGCAGGCAAGCTGGTGGAGGAGGGAATCAGCCAGGCTTTCATGGTGACAGGGGGAGGAGCCATGCACCTGGATGACGGCCTGGGACACCAGGAGGGGCTTCACTGTATCTATAACCACCATGAGCAGGCATGCGCCATGGCTGCTGAGGCTTATGCCAGGATTCACAACCGCATTGCGGCGCTCTGCGTCACCACGGGTCCGGGAGGGACCAATGCCATTACCGGAGTGGTGGGGGGATGGCTGGATTCTATTCCCATGCTGGTATTGTCGGGGCAGGTGCGCTATGATACCACGGCCAGGTGGTCCGGCGTGGGCATCCGCGCCATGGGAGACCAGGAGTTTGACATATGTAAAGCCATTGACTGCATGACAAAATATTCGGAGATGGTCATCGATCCCATGCGGATACGCTACTGTCTGGAGAAGGCCCTTTATCTGGCCCGGTCCGGGCGTCCGGGCCCCTGCTGGCTGGATATTCCCCTGAATGTCCAGGGCGCATTTGTGGAGACAGAGGCGCTTCCCGGCTTTGACCCGGCTGACTACGAGGCCGGAGGAAACGGCTGGGCCGGAAAGGACGGGGGACACAGGATACCGGAGGACGAGGCGGGAAAGGGAGAACACCGCCAGGTGCTGCCGGGAAAGGCTGACGCTTCCACTGCCTGTACCATTATAGATAAGATAAGGGCGGCAAAGCGTCCTGTCATTAATGCGGGTAACGGCATCCGCATAGCGGGAGCCCATGATGTATTCATGGATGTGGCTGAAAAGCTGGGCGTTCCTGTGATTACGGGCTGGGACAGCGAGGATATCATGTATGATACCCACCCTCTGTACGTGGGCCGCGCAGGCAATATGGGGGACAGGCCGGGGAATTTTGCCGTTCAGAACAGCGACCTGGTGCTCTCCGTCGGAAGCCGTCTGAGCATCCGGCAGGTGGGGTATAACTTTGAGACATGGGCCAGAGAGGCTTATGTGATTGTCAATGATATAGATGAGGAGGAGCTGAAAAAGCCGTCGGTCCGCAGCGACATGCGGGTCCATGCCGATGCAAAGGATCTTCTGGAACAGCTGAACCTGGTTCTGGACCGTATTTTGGCAGAGGAAGAGGGGAGCCTTCCCGAGAGCGTCAGCCGTCCCGGCGGCAGACAGGTATTTGACGGAGGAAAGGGCCTCAGGGATATGACATGGAGCCGGACCTGCGCCATGTGGAAGGAGAAATATCCTGTTATACTGCCCAAGCACTTTGCCCATACGGATGAGGAACCGGCTAATGTGTACGCGTTTATCCATGCTGTCAGCAGCCGCCTGAAAGAGGGACAGGTGACGGTGGTGGGCAATGGTTCCGCCTGTGTGGTAGGCGGACATGCCTATATCATTAAGAAGGGCCAGCGCTTCATCACCAATTCCGCCATTGCCTCCATGGGTTATGACCTGCCGGCAGCCATCGGCGCCTGGACCGCTTCCAGGGATAAGGGCTGCTACTGCCAGGGCGGGGACAGAAGCGGAGACGACCTGATTTTGGTAACCGGAGACGGAAGCATGCAGATGAACCTTCAGGAGCTGCAGACTATTATCCACCACAGAATGGGAATCAAGATATTCGTGATTAACAACGGGGGATACCACTCCATCCGCCAAACCCAGAAGAATTTCTTTGGAGAGCCTCTGATCGGAATTGGCGTGGACAGCGGGGATTTGAGCTTCCCGGCGCTGGATAAGCTGGCGGCGGCCTACGGCTACCCCTATGTGTCGGCCAGACATAACAGTGAACTCGGGGAGGCGGTGGAGAAAACCCTGGCAGCGGAGGGGCCGGTTATCTGTGAGGTATTCGTGTCCATGGACCAGAATTTTGAACCCAAGTCTTCTGCAAAGAGACTGCCCGACGGCACCATGGTGTCGCCGCCCCTGGAGGACCTGTCTCCCTTCCTGCCGGATGAGGAGATGGATGAGAATATGATTATTCCCAGGATAAAGGGATAGATCCTGTCTGTCAATCAGCGGACGGACCTGTCACAGGGTATCCGGGATAAGAAGGAGTATATTTTATGCGTGTAATCGTAACAGGAGCTACCAGTTTTATCGGAAGGGCTGTTACAAAAGAACTGCTGGCAGGCGGCCATCATGTATTTGCCGTGGTAAGGCCGGACTCTCCGGGGCTGCCCCGGCTTGAGATGCTTGCGCCGGAAGCGGAGGGAAAATCAGGCAGAAAAGGGGAATGCCTTACCTTTCTGCCCTTTGCCCTGAAGGATATCAGGAAGCTTGAATCATGTCCTGCATTGGTCCCTTCTTCCGCTTTAAAATCCCATTCTGCCCCCAAAGGGATGGCAGAACTGTGGCTTCACCTGGGCTGGGAGGGGGCCGGGAGCGCCAACCGCCAGGACCCTCATGTCCAGGCCCGGAACATCGGGTATGCCCTGGATTCTCTCCACACGGCGGCCCGTCTGGGATGCGCCAGGTTTCTTTTTTGCGGGTCCCAGGCCGAGTACGGCATTGTGGACGGCATTATGGGGGAGGAGATTTTGTGTCATCCTGTCTCTGAATACGGAAAGGACAAGCTGGAGGTATGCCGCAGGGCAGGGGAAGATGCAAAGGCCCTGGGCATTGATTATATCCATGCCAGGATTTTCAGCGTTTACGGTCCCGGAGACCACCCCTGGTCCCTGGTGTCCACCTGCCTGGATACCTTTCTTAAGGGAGGCAGGATGGAGCTTGGGGCCTGTACCCAGCAGTGGAACTTCCTTCATGTGAGGGATGCGGCCAGGGCCCTGACAGGGCTTCTGCTTGCCAAAGTACCGGCCGGCGTGTATAATGTGGCAGGAGAAGACACCCGCTCCCTTAAGTCGTTCGTTGAACAGATGCACCGGCTCTGCGGGGAAAGGGGTACCTGCGAATATGGAAAACGGCCGCCCAATGCGGAGGGAGTGGTATCCCTGGTGCCGGATATCAGGAAGCTTAAGGAAGCGGCCGGATTCGCCCAGGAGATTTCGTTTGAGGATGGAATCAGGGAAATGATTGGAATATATAAGGAGAATTGTCTATGAAACGATGCATCGCCTGCGGCGCCCCGCTATGGGAGACGCCGCTGCTTACGTTAGATAATATGCCTGCCTCGGCCCAGCACATGCCGGATGCCCAGGGGGTAAAGCAGGACAGGGGACTGACCCTGGATTTATGCCAGTGCATGGGCTGCGGACTGGTCCAGTTTGACTGTGAGCCGGTGGACTACTACCGGGATGTGATTCGGGCCGGAGGTTTTTCCAAAACCATGGTGGAGCTGCGCAGATACCAGTATAAGCATCTCATTGACAGCTATCATCTGGAGGGAAAGAAGTTCATCGAAGTGGGATGCGGCCAGGGAGAATTCTTAAAGGTCCTGTCAGAATTCCCGGTGGAGGTCCACGGCATAGAGCATGATCCCCATCTGGTGGAGCTGGCAAGGGCCCAGGGACTGGATGTGACGGAAGGGTTTACGGAGACAGAGGATACGCGGTTTGCGGGTGGACTGTATGACGTATTCCTGTCCTTTAATTTCCTGGAACACCAGCCGGACCCCGGCACCATGCTCCAGGCCATATACCGCAACCTGGAGGACGATGCCATGGGACTCATTACAGTCCCAAGCTTTGAATATATCATGGACCACAACAGCTATTATGAGCTGATACGGGATCATCTGGCCTACTATACCTTTGAGACCCTTACCCCCCTTTTAGAGCGCAACGGTTTCCTGGTGGAGGAGTGCGAGGTCATTAACCGGGACACCCTTTCCGTTATTGTGAAAAAGCGCCCGCAGATGGATACGGAGAACCTGCTGGAGTGTTATGTTAATCTGAAGCGGGAGATGGAGTCCTATATGAAGTATCTGGATGCCTGGGATAAGAAGGTGGCTGTCTGGGGAGCCAGCCACCAGGGCTTTACCCTTGCAGCCACTACCAAGCTGGGGGAAAGGGCAAGGTATATCATAGATTCCGCTCCCTTTAAGCAGGGTAAGTTTGCTCCCGCCTCCCATCTGCCCATCGTTGGTCCGGACCATTTTCATGAACATCCGGTGGATGCCATCATAATCACGGCGCCCGGTTATACGGATGAGATAGCGGCCAGCATACGCCGGAAGTTCGGCACATCCGTGGAAATCAGGGCCATGCGTTCCAACCATCTGGAGATGGTTTAGGAGGGATGAGAATATGCGCATAGTAATTACCGGAGCAACCGGTTTTATAGGAAGCAATCTGGCCAGGGTGTTTCTGGAGCAGGGGGCCCATGTGTACGCCCTGGTGCGTCCGGGCTCCCTCCATCTGGATGCCCTTCCGGTTCATGAGAGGCTGCATACAGTGGCCTGCGACCTGGCCCATGTGCTGGAATGCGTCCCCCGGGTGGGACAGGCGGACGGCTTTTTCCATATGGCCTGGGGAGGCGTGAACCGGGAGGAGATAGACTCGCCCGAAGTCCAGGCCCGCAATGTGGCTGGCTCCCTGGACTGTGTGGAGGCGGCGGGACGACTGGGCTGCCGGGTGTTCATGGACGCGGGGTCCAGAGTGGAATACGGGGCCGTGGACGGAATCATGGAGGAGGAGGCTCCCTGCCGTCCCATCAATGAATACGGAAAGGCAAAATGGGAGTTTTACCAAAAGGCAGCGCCCCTTTGCGGCCGTCTGGGCCTTCCCTATTACCACCTGAGATTTTTCAGCGTGTACGGCTGCGGGGATCATCCATGGTCCATCATATCCACCCTGGTGCGGGATTTAAGGCAGGATAAGAAGGTCTCCCTGAGCGCGTGCAGGCATATGTGGAATTTTATGTATATTGAGGATGCGGTACAGGCAGTATATGAATTATACAGGCAGGCTGTGATAGAAGGGCAGGATTGGAAAAAGGACGGTTCCGGCGGTCCCGTAAGCGCTATTGTCAACATAGCCAGTCAGGACACCAGGCCCCTTCGATCCTTTGTGGAGGAAATCCATGAAATTGTGGGATTTAAGGGAACTCTGGAGTACGGGACCTTTGCGCAGGCCAAGGAGGGCGCCCTGTCCATCCGGCCTGACATCACCAGACTTAAGAGACTCACAGGCGGCAGGTGGGAGGAACGGTATACCTTCCGCCAGGGCATCGAAGAAACCATAGAGAAAGAAGCATAGAGAGATATGAAGAAAATCAGCGTATTGATTCCCTGTTATAATGAAGCGGAAAACGTAGGCCCTATCAGCAGGGCGGTGACGGAAATCCTGGAAAAAGAGCTGCCACGGTATGACTATGAGCTGGTATTCATTGATAATGATTCCACGGATGGCACCAGGGACATTATCCGGGGCCTGTGCGCGGACAACCCACGCATCAAGGCCATACTCAATGCCCGGAATTTCGGTCAGTTCAATTCCCCCTATTACGGAATGCTCCAGGTCACGGGAGATTGCGTCATCGAGATGGTGGCGGATTTCCAGGACCCTGTGGAAATGATTCCTAAATACATCCACGAGTGGGAGAAGGGATATAAAATCGTCATCGGCATCAAGACAAGCAGCAAGGAAAACCGCCTGATGTACTGGCTCAGAAGCTGCTATTACAAGACCATCAAGAAATTGTCGGATGTGGAGCAGATTGAGCATTTTACCGGTTCCGGTCTCTATGACAGAGAGTTCATCGAGGTTCTGCGCAGCCTGGATGACCCCACGCCTTTCCTCAGGGGGATCGTGGCTGAGCTGGGATACCGCCGCAAGGAGATTCCCTATGAGCAGCCGCGCCGCAGGGCGGGCAAGACCCATAATAACTTCTACCGGCTGTACGATGCCGCCATGCTCAGCGTTACTTCCTATACAAAAGCAGGCCTGCGTCTGGCTACGATTTTCGGCAGCATATGCGCCGTTGTCAGCATGATCATTGCCCTGGTCTACCTGGTAATGAAGCTGATTTGGTGGGATCGTTTCCCGGCAGGCATGGCGCCCATGCTGATTGGAATGCTGTTTTTGGGGTCGGTACAGCTGTTCTTCATCGGTTTTCTGGGAGAGTATATCATGAGCATTAACCAGCGGGTGATGAAGCGCCCCCTGGTCATTGAGGAAGAGCGTATTAATTTTAATGAGGAAGAGAAAAAGGGCGGTAATGAAGCATGAAATATAAGATAGACGTGGTGCGCATCCGGGAGAATTCCATTACCCTTAACGGATGGGCTATAGGTAAATCTCCGGACAGCAGGGCCACCTTCCGGGTGGAGGATGAGAAGCACAAGCCGGTAAAATTCAAGCATGTAAATACTCGCAGGGATGATGTGAGCCAGATATATTTTAAGAAGGTCCTTGACCGGGAATTTGGATTTGACATCCAGTTTCCCTATGAGCGGGGGAAGGATTATTACCTGCTGATCCGCTGCGAGGGACGTCAGGCAAAAATCAAGTACAATGAGGAGCTGATTGCCAAGCGGGCCAGCGTGGCCCACAAGCGCATGGAGAAGCTTAAGGACCTGATGAACATGGAGACAGTCCATGTGGCCATGGAATTTTGGAAGGAGCACGGCCTTAAGGCCCTTGTGGTCAAGTCAAAGCACAAGCTGCAGGGAATTGACAATGATTATGATTACAGCGAGTGGTATGAGCTGACAAAGCCCACAGACGAGGAGCTGGCGGAGCAGAGAAAGCATATATTTGACTTTGAGCCCATGCTGTCCGTTGTGATTCCCGCCTATAAGACCCCGGAGCGCTATCTCAGGGAAATGCTGGACTCTATCATGGAACAGACCTATACAAACTGGGAGATATGCGTTGCGGACGGAAGCCCCAGGGGAGAGGGACCGGAACGTGTGCTTAAGAAGTACGCGGACCGTGACCGGCGTGTGCGCTATGAGATTCTGGGCAGCAACCGCGGAATCTCAGGCAATACCAATGCAGCCCTGGATATGGCCAGGGGAGACTTTGTCATCCTGGCTGACCATGACGATACACTTCCTCCCAATGCTTTTTATGAGGTGGTGAAGGCAATCAATGAAAATCCGGACTGCCAGGTCATTTATTCCGATGAAGATAAACTGGACATGGATGGAAAGGCTCTCTTCGACCCTCATTTCAAACCGGATTTTAACCCGGATTTGCTGACCAGCGTCAATTATATATGCCATCTGTTCGTCATAAGGCAGGATTTGTTAAAGCAGGTGGGCGGATTCCGCCAGGAATTTGACGGCGCCCAGGATTATGATTTCATTTTCCGGTGTACGGAGGCCGCTAAGAGAGTATACCACATTCCCAAGGTCCTCTATCACTGGCGTTGCCATCAGAATTCCACGGCCAGCAACCCGGAGAGCAAGATGTATGCCTTTGAGGCTGGTTCCAGAGCCATTATGGCCCACTATGAGCGGATGGGAATTCCGGCGGTGACGGTGGAGAAGGGTGTGGATTACGGCATTTACCATACCACGTTTGAGATACAGGGTGAACCTCTGGTGTCTGTCATTATCCCCAATAAGGACCACAGCCAGGACCTGGATGTGTGCGTGCGGTCCCTGATGGAGAAATCATCGTACCGGAACCTGGAATTCATTATCGTGGAAAACAACAGTTCCCAGAAGGAAACCTTTGCCTACTATGATAAGATGCAGGCGGAGCACAGCAATTTCCGGGTGGTCACCTGGAAGGAGGGCTTCAATTATTCTGCCATCAACAATTATGGAGTTTCCTTTGCAAAGGGTGAATACCTGCTGCTGCTCAACAATGATACGGAGCTGATTGACGGGGACAGTATAAAAGAAATGCTGGGATTCTGCCAGAGGGAGGATGTGGGCATTGCGGGAGCCAGGCTTCTCTATGGGGATGACACCATACAGCATGCCGGAGTGGTCATAGGCTTTGGCGGCATTGCCGGCCATACATTTATCGGCCTTCACAAGGCGGAGAACAGCTATTTCCACAGGGCCATGTGCGCCCAGGACTACAGCGCCGTCACGGCGGCCTGTCTCATGACAAAGAAATCCGTCTTTGACCAGGTGGGTGGTTTGAGCCCGGAGCTGGCGGTGGCCTTTAATGATATTGATTACTGCATGAAAGTACGCGCCCTGGGGAAACTGGTAGTGTATGCGCCTTATTCATGCTTTTACCATTACGAATCCAAGTCCAGAGGGCTGGAGGATACGCCTGAAAAGATAGCCCGTTTTAACCGGGAGGTGGCCATCTTCATACGGAAGTGGCCGGATATCATTCAAAATGGCGACCCCTGCTACAACCCCAACCTGACGCTGCGCAAATCAAATTTTGCGCTCAGGGACCTTCTGAAGGAAAAAATAGGTGAGCCTTATGACCTTAAGATTTACCAACAGTTTGCGCCGGAGGACGATACGAAAGCACATGAGTGACCATAGAAATGATTATGAAGCGGGACGCGGTAATGAAACAGGACGCAGGGCAGGCAGGCACAGCAAAGTGACCATCGTCATACCGAATTATAACGGTCTTAAATTTATGGAGCCCTGTTTTAAAGCTCTTAATATGCAGATTTGCCGGGATTTTGACATCCTGGTGGTGGACAACGGTTCCACGGACGGAAGTGTGGAGTGGCTGAAGGAGCAGGGGATTCCGGCCATTTTCCTGCCTGAGAACACAGGGTTTTCGGGCGCGGTGAACGTGGGCATTAAGGCGGCGTCAACTCCCTATGTGATTCTGCTCAACAATGACACGGAGCCGGACTTTCACTATGTGGGAGAAATGATCAAGGCCATTGAGCGCTCCCCAAAGATATTTTCCGTCAGCTGCAAGATGATACAGCTCTGCCGAAAGGAGCTGATGGACGATGCCGGGGATATGTACAGCCTTTTGGGGTGGGCATACCAGAGGGGCGTGGGCCGCCCCTGTGCAAAATATAACAGGGCCTGCCGCGTCTTCTCAGCCTGCGCCGGGGCAGCCATTTACCGCCGTGAGGTGTTTGAAGAGATCGGATACTTTGACGAGATGCATTTTGCGTACCTGGAGGACCTGGACGTGGGTTACAGGGCCAGAATAGCGGGATATGACAACATTTACTGCCCCACGGCCATGGTCTGCCATGTGGGAAGCGGCACCAGCGGTTCCAAGTACAATCCCTTCAAGGTAAAGCTGGCTGCCAGGAATAATATTTATCTGAATTATAAGAATATGCCCCTTTTGCAGCTGGCGGTGAACCTGCTTCCCATTCTCCTGGGAATGGGACTTAAGTATATGTTTTTTAAGAAAAAGGGGTTTGGAAGGGATTATGCGGCTGGTGTGAGGGAAGGCCTGGCAACCGCTAAAAGGTGCCGGAAGGTGCCTTACAGCAGGGAACGGCTTAAAAATTATCTGGCCATTGAGTGGGAATTGATTACAGGGACCTTTATCTATGTTTATGAGTTTGCCGCAAGGCGGATTGCTAAATTATGAACTTTTTCGAAATTAAGAGAAATGTTATAGAATAATGACGGCTTATCATGTATAATAACAACGATATTTACGGTAAGAAGGGATTCCCTGAGAAACCAAGGTGAAATACAATGATAAAAGATAACCAGAAAAGGCTGAACCGCATGCATGTCCTGCTGGATATACTGGTCACTGTGGTGGCCTACGCTCTGGCATGGTTCATTGTCATCAGCGGAAAGGTGCTGCCCTTAGACGAAGGCGTGCTAAAGCCCCAGGTATATTTTATGGCGCTCATTTTTATCGTGCCCATATACCTGATTCTATATGCCAGTTTCCATCTGTATGTGCCCAAACGGATTCAGGGGCGGCGTTCGGAGCTGGCGAATATCTGCAAGGCCAATGTCATCGGCCTTATGCTCTTTACGTTCGTGCTTTTTGGCCTGCGAAGGTTCGTAAGCCATTTGAGCTATTTCTCCACAAAGATGATTCTGGCATTCTTTGCGGCCAATATCATCCTGCTGGAAGCAGAGCGGATTTCAATACGCATTTTCCTGCGCTCCCTGCGGACCAACGGCTATAATCAGAAGCATGTGCTCCTCATTGGCTACAGCCGGGCGGCCGAAGGGTTCATCGACAGGGTCAGCGTCAATCCGGAATGGGGATACCATGTCCAGGGAATCCTGGACGATCACCGGCCCGCCGGCTTTGCCTATAAAAAGGTACAGGTACTGGGACCCACCAATCATCTGGAGGACTTCCTGGCATCCAATACGCTGGACGAAATAGCTATAACCCTGAGCATTAAAGAGTACTCTAATCTGGAACAGATTGTGGCTGCCTGCGAGAAATCAGGCGTGCATACAAAGTTTATACCGGATTATAATAACATAATACCGACGATTCCCTATATGGAAGACCTTCAGGGACTTCCGGTAATCCATATCCGTCATGTGCCCCTTACCGGGGTGTTTAATGCCACCATGAAGCGGATAGTGGACCTTGCCGGCGCTCTGTTTGGTCTGATTGTATTTTCGCCTCTCATGCTGGTCACGGCTCTGCTAATCAAAATCACTTCACCCGGGCCCGTGCTTTTCAGCCAGGAGAGGATAGGACTGCACAACCGTCCCTTTAAGATGTACAAGTTCCGCTCCATGGAGGTCCAGGACCCAGGCAGGGAACGCAGCCAGTGGACAACGCCCCATGATCCCAGGGTAACGCCTGTGGGACGTTTCATACGCAAGACAAGCATTGACGAGATGCCCCAGTTTTTTAATGTTCTCATAGGCAACATGAGTCTGGTGGGGCCCAGGCCGGAACGGCCGCTGTTTGTGGAAAAATTCAAGGAAGAGATACCGCGGTATATGATTAAGCATCAGGTGCGCCCGGGGCTTACGGGCTGGGCCCAGGTCAACGGCTACCGCGGGGATACATCGATTACCAGGAGGATTGAACATGACCTGTATTACATTGAGAACTGGAGCCTGGGTTTTGACTTTAAGATCATGTTTCTCACTGTTTTCAAGGGATTTATTAATAAAAATGCATATTGATATGCATGACGTTTGCGTTAAGAATGCTCCTGTGCTTTAGGCGTGCCCGGATACAGTCTGCGGGCAGGAGGGGCGGGGCTGCTTATGTGTATTTAGCGCCTGGTTTACGTGATGGAATGAGGATGGACGAATGAATCGTGAGTTTGACAATGGATTTGATGAGGAAGAAGAGAGATTAAGAGGCCGCAGCAGAAAGCGCGATCTGGGCGCGGGTGCCGGGGCTGATTCAGATACAATGCCGGGGGGGCGCGCCGGAAGCAGCAGGCGGGGGATAAATGGAGCCGGCCAGGAGGTACGCGCAGGTTCAGGCGGCGGAGCCAGGCCAAGAACACCGGTTTTTGCTGACAGGGCGCCAGGCAGGGAGGCCCCGGATAGCCGCGGCCAAGGCCCGGCAGCCGGTTCCAGGTCCAGTGCCGGGCCCAGATCCGGTGCCGGTTCCGGCCAGCGTCCCCGCTATGCCGGAGAGGGAGCCGCGGAGCGCGCCCCAGGCATGTCAGGAAAGATCGGAACCCGCGGTGCCTATGCCGGTGAGAAAATGCCGGAACGCCCTGGATATGCGGGCGCAGGCGGCAATAACGGTGCGCGTTCGGGATATACAGGCACGGGCAGCGCGTCCGGAGAAAGGCCGGTATACGCGGCCGGCAAGTCCGGGGACCGTCCCAGATTCACAGGGGATCGGCCTGACGGAAGGCCGGGAATCTCAGGAAGCAGGCCGGGAGAACGGCCCAGGTACACAGGCGAAGGTAAAGGAGCCAGGCCGGCAGCCGGAAATTTGGGCGCTGGCGGCACTGGCGGACGCACATACAGCCGGTCCTATGCAGGGGCGGAAGACCCTGGCGCCGTTAAGGTCAGGGATTCGTCCTTTGGAAGAAACGGGGGCGGAGCAGGCGGCCGCAGGGCGGCCAGGGAAGCGGCGGCAGCGGACCCGGCCGCGGCAGCGGTTAAGCGCCGCCGTAAGATGATAATTGTATTTATCATACTGGAAATCATATTCCTTCTGGGAACAGGGCTCTACAGGTATGCGCAGAACAAGATTAGCCTGATTCAGCCAAGCCAGTTTAAACCGGCCCAGGTGACCAACCCTAATATCCCCCAAGGGAAGGTGGAGGAGATGGAGGGATACTGGACCATTGCCCTTTTTGGCGTGGACAGCCGAAACAATTCGGTTGGAAAAGGCAATAATGCCGATGTTATCATCATATGCAACATTGACCAGGGCAGCGGCGAGATTAAGCTTGTCAGCGTGTTCAGGGATACTTATCTCAGTGTAAGTGATAACGGGCTGTACAATAAGATTAACCAGGCTTATTTCCTGGGAGGTCCTAAACAGGCAGTGGAGGCCCTGAACAGGAATCTGGACCTTCAGATAGATGATTTTGCCACATTTAACTGGAAGGCAGTGGTGGATGCCGTCAATATTCTGGGCGGAGTGGATGTGGAGCTGAGCAAGGCGGAGTTTTACTATATCAATGCCTATATTACCGAAACTGTGGAGGCCACAGGAGTAGGTTCCTATCAGCTGAAACAGGCGGGTCTTAACCACCTGGACGGTGTCCAGGCGGTTGCGTACGCAAGGCTTCGTAAGATGGATACGGACTTTGCCAGGACAGAGCGCCAGCGGGAGATCATTGACCTCTGTTTCCAGAAGCTTAAGAAATCTGATTTTGCGGTGGTGAACAATGTCATGGAGGCAGTGTTTCCCCAGATTCTTTCCAGTGTCACCATTGATGACATTATACCGGCAGCCAAAAATCTGACCAAGTATACCATAGCGGATACCATGGGATTCCCGGCAGCCAGAAGTGACGCCAATATGGGCAAGAAGGGAGCCTGTGTCATTCCGCAGACACTGGAGAGCAATGTAACCCTTCTTCATCAGTTCCTGTTTGGGGATGAAAATTACCAGCCCAGTGACATGGTAAAGAAAATCAGCGCCAAGATATCAGCGGATACGGGCATGTACAATGAGGGCAAGCCAATCGACCATGTGGGAACAGACGGCGGTTATATCCCCAAGCCCACGCAGGCGACCGAGGCCACGGAAGAGACAAAAGAAAATGAGTCTGAGAGCAGCACGTCCGAGACAGATGAGTCTATCATTGACGGCGAAACGGATTTGGAGATTGAGACCGACGAGTTTGGCAATGAAGTGGACCCGCCTGAGGATGATAACGGTATATTCGGAAGGCCGGGAGAAAGCAGCGGCTCCGGTACTGTCCATCCCGGAAGGCCGGGGGAGAGCAGCTCAGGCAGCATGTTCCCGGGAGCCGAGACATCAGAGGGCGACCGGACAACCGGGCCGGGCGCAATCACCTATCCGGGCCAGGATCCCACCAGGGGAACCAGCGCCGCTTATCCCGGAGCCACCAGGGGAACCACGGCTGCGTATCCCGGAAGCCAGGGTACATCCGCGGCCTATCCGGGCAGCACCAAGGGGAGTACGGCAGCTTATCCGGGCGCCTCGTCCGATGAATACGTGCCGGAGGGACCGGGTTCCGTTATCATTGGGCCGGGAAATTAATGTAAGGATTACTCATATAAAAATTGCGAATATAATGCTGTAAAAGTGCCGGCGGGGATTTATCATTTCCTGCCGGCACGTTTTAGCCTTATATAATAAAATGGTCACACATTTATCACAAATCGCTGTTAAACTGTGTACAGAATCGGGAGATTACGTGAGAAAGGGGAATTACAATGTACGACAACGACCAGAACTACGGGTGGAAGTCTTATGATAACCAGAGCTATGACAACAGGCAGTATGGCGGGGACCCATATGGGCACCGTCCCCAGCCGGAGGATATGCCTCCAAAGAAGAAAAAGGGCGGCATTTTAAAAAGGGCAGCCCTGCTCACGGCAGGAGCCCTTCTTTTTGGTACTGTCTCAGGGGCGGCCATGGTGGGAGTCAATGTGGCCGCGTCCAGATTCACGGGGAACAGCTCTGCAGCGTCGGCCGAACCGGAAAAGAAGGAAGATATACCAAAGGCCCGGACAGAAAGCCGGGACAGCGGCCAGGATAACGGTCAGGGCAGCGCCTCCCAGGGAGACGGCGGATACCAGCAGGGCCAGAGGAATAATGGAAAAGCAGTGGCGGATGTGTCCGACATCGTGGAACAGGCCATGCCCACGGTGGTGGCAATCACCAGTACGGCGGTATACCAGAGCAATAATTACGGGTACGGCTGGTTCTTCAGGGGCGGCCCCCAGACCTATGAGGTGCCCAGCAGCGGTTCAGGAATCATTATAGGCGAGAACGATAAGGAACTTCTCATCGTGACCAACAACCATGTGGTGGAGGATTCCACCTCTCTGAAGGTGGCCTTTATTGACAGTGAGGTGGTAGACGCGGCCATTAAGGGAACGGACGCAGAGACGGACCTGGCAGTTATAGCAGTGCCTCTGGAGCAGATCAAGGACGACACCAAGAGTAAGATTAAGGTGGCCAGGCTGGGCAACTCCGATGAACTGAAGGTGGGACAGGGCGTCATTGCCATCGGCAATGCGCTGGGTTATGGCCAGTCCGTGACCGTGGGGTATGTAAGCGCACTTAACCGGGAGGTCAGGGTATCAAACACCAGCACCAGGGAGCTTCTGCAGACAGATGCGGCTATCAATCCGGGCAACAGCGGAGGCGCCCTTCTCAATATGAGGGGGGAGGTTATCGGTATTAATGCCGCCAAGTATTCCTCCACCGAAGTGGAGGGAATCGGCTATGCTATTCCCATATCCAAGGCAGAGGACATCATGAACCAGCTCATGAACCGCAAGACCATGAATCCGGTGGAGGAGGCCAGGAGAGGTTATCTGGGCATACAGGGAACCAGCGTAGATGAAGAGTCCGCGGCGGCCTTCGGAATGCCAAGAGGCGTATATGTATACAAGATACTGGAGGAAGGAGCCGCGGCCCGGTCAGACCTGAGGGAAAAGGACATCATCACCAAGGTGGACGGCCAGAGTGTCCGGAACATGACGGATTTACAGGAGCTTCTGGCCTGCTACGAGATGGGGGAGCAGATCGATCTGACGGTACAGACCCAGAAGGACGGGGAATACCAGGAAAGGACAGTTACCATTGCACTGAAAGCCATGCCCCAGGAGAATACGGAAACACAGGCCCAATAACTTAAATTTTTCAAAATAATATGAAATGAAAATGCTTCCTCTTGTTTGGGGAAGCATTTTGTTATATACTTTACGTTAAGCGGCGGGGCGATGATTCGGCCCGATACGCCCTTTAACAGAGAGGAGAATTTACTTGGACGAGAAAGAGTATAACCAGGATGTGGAGACATCCGGCCATGGTGAAGATAAAGACAAACAAAAGGAAGAGGACCGCTACGAAAAGGTGTGTTACATGTGCCGGCGGCCTGAGAGTAAGGCCGGCCCCATGATATCCATGCCCGGCGGCATGAATCTCTGCCATGACTGTATGCAGAAGGCATTTGATTCCGTGACAAAGGGAGGCATGGATTTTTCAAAACTCCCCAATATGCCCTACATGAACATGAACCTCAATGATCTGAATATGACACCTCCCGCAGTGGAAATTCCCAAAAAGCAGAAAATCAAGAAAAAAGCCAAGGAACAGCCGGTCCTGACCATGAAGGACATACCGGCGCCCCATGTCATCAAGGCAAAGCTGGATGAATATGTTATCGGTCAGGAAAAAGCCAAGAAGGTGATGGCAGTGGCTGTATATAACCATTATAAAAGGGCGTTTCTGGACCATCCCTCTAAAGACGTGGCCGTGGAGGATGCAGGAACAGATAAGAGCATTGTCATTGAAAAGTCCAACATACTGATGATTGGCCCTACGGGAAGCGGCAAGACCTATCTGGTTAGGACCCTGGCCAGACTTCTGGACGTGCCGCTGGCCATTGCCGACGCCACCTCTCTGACAGAGGCGGGGTATATCGGCGACGACATAGAGAGCGTGGTATCCAAGCTTCTTGCTGCTGCGGATAACGATGTGGATCGGGCTCAGAAGGGAATCATATTCATTGATGAGATTGACAAGATTGCCAAGAAGAAACAGACTAATACCAGAGATGTCAGCGGTGAATCCGTACAGCAGGAGCTTCTCAAGCTGCTGGAGGGAAGCACTGTGGAGGTGCCGGTAGGTTCCAACCAGAAGAACGCCATGACGCCCATGGCTACGGTGAATACGGATAATATCCTGTTCATCTGCGGCGGCGCATTCCCTGATCTGGAGGAGATCATTAAGGAACGCCTGATGAAGAAAACCACCATGGGCTTTGGTTCCATTTTGAAGGATACATATGATAAGGATCCCGATATTCTGGGCCAGGTGGCCAATGAGGATCTGCGGACCTTTGGGATGATTCCCGAGTTCCTGGGGAGGCTTCCCGTGACAGTGACCCTTCAGGGGCTGACGGAGGACATGATGGTCCGCATCCTGAAGGAGCCGAAGAACGCCATCACCAAGCAGTATGAACGGCTGCTGGAGATGGATGAGGTACGGCTGATTTTTGAGGATGAGGCTCTTAAATGGATTGCCGGTGAAGCCATCAAGAGAGGGACCGGGGCCAGGGCTCTGAGGGCCATTCTGGAGGAATTCATGCTGGATATTATGTATGAGATTCCCAAAGACCCCAATATCGGATCTGTGGTTGTCACCCGTCCCTATCTGGAAAAGAGCGGCGGACCATTGATACAGATGCGTGGTTGATTCATACCTTTGTGCGGATTATTCATACCCTGCTGAACGTTGGATTATTCCCTGATACGCCGGAAGGTTTCATATAAATCCAGTGCTCCGTAGCCCCACTCTTCGTTGGGGTAGCGGAGTGCTGGATTTCTTTTTGCACCGCGGATTAAATAAGATTTAACGGATGCCTGGCTCATGGTAATCTGATTGCCTTCCACGATTCCCCAGCCAAAGAGGCTGGCCACAGCGCCGGCCACGTGGGCGGCAGCCACCGAGGTGCCGCTGCGGGTGGTCATGGGGATGGAGCCGTTGATTCTGCGCCCCACAGCAGGCCCTATCACATTGACGCCCGGAGCTGCCAGCTCCGGTTTTACAATACCGGAAGGGGTGAACCCGCGGCTGGAGTGGATGTAGATACTGTTGTTCAGATGGTTGTAGGCCCCCACTGTAATGGGCGCGCCCGTATTGCCGGGCATGGTAATGGTAGTATCGGGAGTGGGACGCAGAAATACGGTTTCATCCGATATCAGTCCCTCGGAGGGCAGCCATATGTTAAACTCACCTGTAAAATACTGGGTATTATAAACCCGCACCCTCCATATCCCGGTCACAGGATTTTCAAAACGCATGAATATCAGCTGTTTTCCGGCGCCGGATTCAATGAGCCGGTAATTGACCGTAATGACCGTTGGTTCCAGAAGAAAAGGGATAGAGGTCTCGTTCCTGGCTATAATAGGGATACGGGAGATTATCTCGCCGCTGGGTGAGATGAAGCCCACAGAATAGGTATCGGCAGTGGAAGCCCAGAGCTCCAGTGTAAAGCCGCGGCCGGATTCTTCCGGTCCCACCCGGATTTCCACATCATCCCACTCCTGTCCGGCCGGAATCGTGCCGAAATAGTGATGGGCCCGGCCTGTCTCATTGCCTGCCGCAATGACCGCTGCACGGCCCAGGAAACGGCTGGCATCCTGCACAACGCTGCTTAGTGGTGAGGTGCCCTCATGACTTCCCAGGTTGGAGCCCAAGGCGATGAGGATGATTAGGGGGCGGCCCAGGCGGAATGCGGTCACCCGCAGGTATTTTATTCCCATCATGATGTCATTTTCCTGATAGGCATCAGCACCTTCGCTGACAAGGTAGAATTCCCGCAGGTAGCGTTTTGCCTGCTTCAGTTTGACCACTATGAGCTCGCACTCCGGAGCCGCGCCCGTGAAATCCTGTTCCGGCAGGGAGCCGCCGGCGGCAATACCGGCCAGGAAGGTGCCGTGGCCATTGGTATCCGTGGAGGGCACCAGGTCAAGGGGGCTTTCGGAGGCAAGGGCCGCATTGATTTGCTCCCTGGTAAATTCAGTGCCATAGGATGCACCGCTGAGTTCATAATAGGCGGGCACGCCGGGAGGGATAATATCCGCTCCCGCGGGGATGCTCTGGTCCCACAGGCCCGCGATTCTGGTGGAGCCGTCCGGATGGCGGAATAAGGGGTTGGTGTAGTCAATGCCGGTATCCACGATACCGATGAGGGTCCCGCGCCCCATGTTTCCCAGGGCGGGCGCAGCAAAGGTGGTAAGTATGCCGGAGGCATCCATGCTGGAGCTGTCCAGGAGGGAAAAAAGTCCGGGTACAGTATAGTAGCTGTATCGGGCCAGGGAAATGGGGGTTACGGTATCCAGAGGGGTGTAGATGATATTGTATTCATCGTTCACATAATCCATACAGGGAATATCGGCCGGATTGCCGATAATCTGCTGCTGGCTTCCAATTCTGTATATGAAATCGGCAATATTCTCGTCGGCGGAATTAAATGGGCAGTCTGCCATGGCACACCTCGGGCAGGATATTTGTTATAGTATATGCTTAAATTCAGAAACCTTTCACTGGACGGAGGTGTGAAACCATAGTAAAATGAAATAAAAGGGTGGAAAGGAAGGCGAATCTATGATTTATGGCTGGATAATAGGCGGGCTGGCCGCCCTGGACCTGGGGGTCAAGAGTGTGGTTGAGGGCCAGGAGGACGAAACGTTCCCAAGGGAGCTGCCGTCTGCCAAAGGATTAATAAAGCTTCATAAGAACCATAACAGCGGTTTTCCCTTTGGATTCATGAAGGAAAGGCCGGAATTGGTAAAGGGGATTCCGCTTATGGTGATTTCCGCTATGGCAGGGGCTCTGGCGGCCATGATGCAGGATAAGGGCAAGACCGGGGAGAAGCTGGGCCTGTCCCTTGTGATGGGAGGCGCCCTCAGCAACCTGTACGACCGCGTGATGCGCGGATATGTGGTGGATTATTTCACCATTGAATGGAAATCCCTTAAGAAAGTAGTGTTTAATCTGGGAGATATGTTCGTGTTTTTGGGAAGCGCTGTCTTTGTGTTGGCACAGGCTGTGAAGAGCCTGGAAGAGGCGGGTGTGAAGAAAAAAAAGAAATAAGAAAATAAGGCCCTGGGGAGGGCCGTGTGATGGAAGAAAAGAGAGAATGACCGGATTCCATGGCCATGAAGGGAAGCAGGCATTCTCTCTTATGATCATTAACTGAGCATCCCCCCTATGGTTCCTCCCAGCGCGCATATGCCCATGACAGTGACGGAGCGTTCCATATCAATGGCCGACCCCATATTCATGGCCCAGGACACTGCAAAAAGTACCAGGAAGTACAGAAGCCCTGACAGAAGCCCCCAGAAGAACCGGCGCTGCCGGATGCGTTTGCCTGCCAGAAAACCGCCGGATAAGCAGGTCAGCAGATACACGGCATACACCATCAGGTTCACCTGTCCCTCTTTCAGGCGCAGTTTATAGAGGGCAAGTGCCAGGGCAGCCAGAAGGATTCCTGACAGCACATAGGAGATGAGCAGGGAGCGGAGCATGGGCTTCACAATACCATTTTCCATATATTGTTCTCCTTTTGAAAGAATCTATGTTGCAGTATATTCCCGGAGGAGCCTTTAATATGACAAACCTTTGAAAATACCGTTGCAAGGGACTTTAACCTGTGTTATAATTTCAAGGAATTATATGTTCAAACAATTAATAATATTAAATGAATAGGAGGTGCCGTAGTATGAAGCACGTTAAGACATTGAATACCAATACCTTAAAGGACACAATGAAGAAGGGCGGATGCGGCGAGTGCCAGACTTCCTGCCAGTCAGCCTGCAAGACATCCTGTACAGTAGGAAACCAGAGCTGCGAGAACGCTAACCGCTAATCGCCGGTCAGAAGAGATACATACAGGAAATTGGTTGTAAGCCCCTATGGTCGATGGGATTATAGGGGCTTTACCATGCACAGGATTTGGGGCCCCTGGTCCTTAGAAAGAGAGAGTAGATTCGTGATTCATCAGTATATAAATAATGGTTATCATATTGTCCTGGATGTCAACAGCGGATCCGTCCATGTGGTGGACCCGGTTGTCTACGATGCCGTGCAGCTGGTTTCACAGCGGCTTCCGGAGATGGAGGCGCCGGCTGCCCTGCCTTCAAAAGTGAAGGAGGAGGTAAGGGTCTGTCTGAAGGACAGATACAGCCAGGAAGATATAGAGGAGGCTCTGGAGGAAATCGGACAGCTGATTGATGCGGAGCAGCTTCTTACCAAGGATATTTACAGGGATTTTGTGGCAGACTTTAAAAAGAGGAAGACGGTTGTGAAGGCGCTGTGCCTGCACATTGCCCATGACTGCAATCTGGCCTGCCGTTACTGCTTTGCAGAGGAAGGCGAGTACCATGGCCGCCGCGCCCTCATGAGCTACGAGGTGGGAAAGAAGGCGCTGGACTTCCTCATTGCCAATTCCGGAAACCGGGAACACCTGGAGGTGGATTTCTTTGGCGGTGAGCCCCTGATGAACTGGGATGTGGTAAAGCGGCTGGTGAAATACGGCCGTTCCCAGGAGGAAGCCCGCCACAAGAAATTCCGTTTCACCCTGACCACCAACGGAGTTCTGTTAAATGACGAGGTGATGGAATTCTGCAACCGCGAGATGAGCAATGTGGTGCTGAGCCTGGACGGACGAAAGGATGTCAACGATAAGATGCGCCCCTTCCGTAACGGCAGCGGCAGCTATGACCTGATTGTCCCCAAGTTCCGGAAGTTTGCGGACAGCAGGAAGCAGAGGAACTATTATGTCCGCGGTACATTTACCAGGAACAATCTGGACTTTGCGGACGACGTGCTTCACTATGCGGACCTGGGATTTGAGCAGATGTCCATGGAGCCGGTGGTGGCTGACCCGTCAGAGGATTACGCCATCAGGGAGGAGGACATTCCGGTCATCTTAAAAGAATATGACCGCCTGGCATTAGAGTATATCAAGCGGAAAAAGGAGGGAAGAGGATTCAACTTCTTCCATTTTATGCTGGACTTAAAGGCAGGACCATGTGTGGCCAAGCGCATGGCAGGCTGCGGTTCCGGCACCGAGTATCTGGCAGTGACCCCGTGGGGTGACCTCTATCCCTGCCATCAGTTTGTGGGCAATGAGAAATTCCTTCTGGGCAATGTGGACACAGGCGTTGTGAATACGGACATCAGGGACGAGTTCAAGACCTGCAACGTATACGCCAAGCCTAAGTGTAAGGACTGCTTTGCCAGGTTCTACTGCAGCGGCGGCTGTGCTGCCAATGCGTATAATTTCAGCGGTTCCATCAACGGGGCGTATGACATTGGCTGTGAGATGCAGAAGAAGCGGATTGAGTGCGCCATCATGATTAAAGCTGCCCTGGCAGACGATGAGGAGTAATTGAGGCTATTATATGAAATATCAAGTCATAACAAAGGACGGGCGGGCCAAGCGCGCCCGCATGGAAACAGTACACGGCACAGTGGAGACGCCTGTGTTCATGAATGTGGGAACGGTGGGCGCCATCAAGGGAGCTGTTTCAACGGATGACCTCCGGGAAATCGGCACCCAGGTGGAGCTGTCCAATACCTACCATCTCCATGTGCGCACCGGCGACAAGCTCATAAAGGAATTTGGCGGGCTTCACAGGTTCATGAACTGGGACCGCCCCATCCTTACGGATTCCGGCGGGTTCCAGGTGTTTTCCCTGGCAGGCCTGCGCAAGATTAAGGAAGAAGGGGTTTACTTTAACTCCCATATCGACGGCCACAAGATATTCATGGGGCCTGAGGAGAGCATGCAGATTCAGTCCAATCTGGGTTCCACCATTGCCATGGCGTTTGACGAATGCCCTCCCAGCCATGCAAGCGACGACTACATCCGGCATTCAGTGGAGCGCACCACCCGCTGGCTGGCGCGCTGCAAAACCGAGATGGAGCGCCTTAACTCCCTGCCGGACACGGTGAACCGGGAGCAGCTGCTGTTCGGCATCAACCAGGGCGGCGTGGTGGAGGAGATACGTATGGAACATGCAAGGACCATACGGGAAATGGACTTAGACGGCTATGCGGTGGGCGGACTGGCAGTGGGAGAGAGCCACGAGGAGATGTACCATATCCTGGACGTGACAGTGCCCTGTCTGCCGGAGGACAAGCCGGTCTATCTGATGGGTGTGGGCACCCCGGCTAATATCCTGGAAGCAGTGGACCGGGGCGTGGACTTCTTTGACTGTGTATATCCATCCAGGAACGGACGTCACGGTCACGTGTACACCAACCAGGGAAAGCTGAATCTGTTTAACCAGAAATACGAGCTGGATTCCCGCCCCATAGAAGAGGGATGCGGCTGTCCTGCCTGCCGTTCATACAGCAGGGCCTATATCCGTCATCTGCTGAAGGCAAAAGAAATGCTTGGAATGAGATTATGTACCTTGCATAATTTGTATTTTTATAATACAATGATGAAAGAGATTCGCGACGCCATCGAGGAACACCGCTATGCTGAGTATAAAGCGGCCAAGCTTGCCGGTATGGAAGGTTCCAGCCGTGCCACCGGTACGGCGTCTGATGAATAAGAAACTACTGCGGCGAGGCGGCGGTAGGTGTGAAGGAGGAAGATGGAATGACAAGTGGTCCGATGTTCTGGATTCTCTATATTGTTCTTCTGGGAGGTATGTTATATTTCATGGCAATCCGTCCTCAGAAGAAGGAGAAGCAAAGACAAAAGGAATTGCTGGAAAGCGTTGCAGTTGGTGATACCATTCTCACCAGCAGCGGATTCTATGGCGTTATCATTGACATGACAGATGATACAGTCATTGTGGAATTCGGTAACAATAAAAACTGCCGTATTCCTATGCAGAAGGCTGCCATTATCCAGGTTGAAAAACCGGAAGCCTAAGAGACATGAAACCCGGGGCCTTGTCCCGGGTTTTTGAATATGGTAGAATGTTTCCTTCAGAGGTTCCAAAGCCATAATATATATAAAAGAGAGCAGGAGGATAGGATGATTAAGAACATTGTTTTTGATATGGGAAATGTCCTGGTGGACTACACGGCGGACGGAGTATGCAGGCATTTCATAGAGGACCCGGAAGCACGTAAAAGGGTCAGCACTTCCGTATTCGTATCGCCTGAGTGGATTCTGCTGGACATGGGAGTTATGCCGGAGGATATGGCCTTAAAAAAGATGCAGGCCCGTCTGGACACAGAGGAGGAGCGCAGTCTGGCAGCCCTGTGTTTTAACCGCTGGCATGAGTTCAACATGTATAAGAAGGAAGGAATGGAGGATGTGGTCAGGTGGCTTAAGTCCATGGGATATGGCATCTATCTGTGTTCCAATGCATCCGTCCGCCTTTTGAGCTGTTATAAGGACGTGCTGCCCGCGGTGGATTGTTTTGACGGTATCCTGTTCTCGGCCGATGTCCTGTGCCTGAAGCCCCAGAAGGAGATATACGGCCATCTGTTTGAGCGGTTCCATCTGAAGCCTGAAGAATGCTTTTTTGTGGATGACCTGGAGCTTAACATAGAAGGCGCCCGCCGCTGCGGAATGGACGGATATTGCTTTGATGATGGAAATGTGGAGAAATTAAGGGAAGTCCTGGCAGGACTGAACCGGAGATAAGAGCCGGAAACAGGAGACGGTGGTAAAGAAAGTCAAAGTTTATGCATCACATAGAAAAAGCTCCGTACCAGATGGTACGGAGCAATTTTCTTTAGGATTTTCGGATTTTCAAAAAGGGTTGAAGGATAGTTGTTAAACATTCGTGCATTTCTTATGTACTTAGTATAGCATGCAATCCTCCGGAATGTTTGAATGTTCTTTGAATAGATTATTAAGAAAATCTTAAAATTAATAATTCCCACCTCCCGGACAAAGCCATGGGAACAAATAAGGCAGCAGAGGAAAAAACAGAAGACTGGAAAAAACAGGCTTCTGGGGATGAAAGAAAAATGAAATGGAATCGTAAACTGAAAATGGGTATAAAAAATGGAAGTAATGGGGCTCGAACCCATGACCTTTCGCGTGTGAGGCGAACGCTCATCCCAGCTGAGCTATACTTCCATGAGACTATTATAGCACGATGAAGCGGAAATACAAGCGTTTTAGTGGTAGAATGTAAAAATTTTGCAGAATATCTAAATGAATGAAAAAGTAGTAATAATTTACATAAAAATTTAATAATATCAGAATATTGTACTTTTACATAGATTATAGTATTATGATATCAAATATATTGGGGGATAAAGAATAGACAGAAGGAGGTATTTGTGTGAGACAATACAATGATCTTAAAAAAATGATGGACGTTGCTTCCGGAAGGAGAAAGGCATCCCTTGTATTAAAAGGGGGAACAATCGTCAATGTATTTACGGAGCGCACAGAGGTTGGGGACATAGCCATTGAGGACGGCTGCATAGCCGGCATAGGGGAATATGACGGACTTATCAACGCGGACATGACGGGCAGGTATATCTGTCCCGGCTTTATTGACGGGCATATACATATTGAAAGCTCCATGGTGTCGCCGCCGGAGTTTGAAAAGGCTGTCCTTCCCCACGGCACCACAACCGTGATCACGGATCCCCATGAGATTGGCAACGTGGCAGGATGCCAGGGTGTGGACTACATGTTAAAAGCCACGGAGGGACTGTCCCTGGATACATTTTTTGTCATGCCCTCCTGCGTACCCTCCACTGGACTGGACGAGTCCGGAGCCGTGCTGGGGCCGGAGGATATAAAGCCGTATTATGAGAATCCCAGGGTTTTGGGTCTGGCAGAGGTAATGAATTCAGTGGGAGTGGTTGCCGGCCAGGAGGATCTGATGGAGAAGCTTAAGGAGGCAGGTAGCCGCGGCAAGGTTATAGACGGCCACGCGCCTTTCCTGGGAGGGAATGAGCTGAATGCTTATGTGTGCTCCGGCGTGTGGTCTGACCACGAGTGTTCGGATGCAGGGGAAGCCCTGGAAAAACTTGGAAGGGGACAGTGGATCATGATACGGGAGGGCACGGCTGCCAGGAACCTGGAAGCGCTTATGCCCCTGTTTGAGGCCCCCTATTATGAGAGATGTATGCTGGTGACAGATGACAAGCATCCAGGCGACCTGATTTCCATGGGGCACATTGATTATATCATCCGCAGGGCAGTGGCCATGGGAGCGGACCCCATACGGGCCATTAAGATGGGGACTTTTAATGCGGCGCAGTATTTTGGGCTGAAGGACAGGGGAGCTGTCATGCCTGGGTTGAGGGCGGATTTGGCAGTGCTTGAGGATTTGAAGGAGTTTCGGGTGGCGGCTGTATACAAGAACGGCGTCCTGACGGCAAGAGAGGGAGTATGCCTGGGAGCCGGGAAGGATATGGGCTCTGCGGGAAAAGCGGCCAGTGACCTGGAAGCTGCGTTCCCAAGCGTATTTGACTCCTTCCGCATGGATGAGATTACCCTGGAGGACCTGGTGCTGGAGCAAAAGGGAACCATGGAGCGTGTTATACAGTTCAAGCCTCATGAACTTCTCACAGAGGAGCGTCTGGTGCCCTGGCAGGATACTCCGGGAATGGCACCTGGCGTCAGCCTGGAACAGGATATCGTGAAGGCGGCTGTGTTTGAACGCCATCTTCACACCGGGCACAAGGGGCTGGGCTTTGTAGGCGGATATGGTCTTAAGAAGGGGGCTGTGGCCACCAGCGTTGCCCATGATTCCCATAACCTGATTGTGGTGGGCACCAATGACTGGGATATGGTATTGGCCGCCAACACGGTGAGAAAGAATGGAGGCGGGCTGGCCGTGGCGGCAGAGGGCCGGGTATTAGGCGAGCTTGCCCTTCCCATTGGCGGAGTTATGAGCCTTTTATCCGTGCAGGAGGTGGAGGAGCGGCTGCAGGCTCTGAAGTCGTGTACCAGGGAGCTGGGAATCAGCAGCGATATAGATGCATTCATGACACTGGCATTTGTAAGCCTTCCGGTAATTCCGAAGCTGAGAATCAATACCTACGGTGTAATTGACGTGGATCGGCAGAAGCAGGTTCCGCCTTCATTTTAAAGAAAATTTTTTCTGGTTCTGTCAGGCGGATAAAACCGCCTGACAGTTCTGCCTGCCTGACCGCGGCACACGGTGCCGTGGCACAGTTTCATTCATTATAGAATATCCTAATAAAAAAGGAGAAAATCGTGATGTGAATCAGGCGAGAGAAGACATTAATTGTGAAGAAGTATATTCCATGGGGATTACGGGTAGAGGAGTGGGTGTGGCAGTACTTGACACCGGAATTTACCTCCATGAGGATTTTAAGGATAGAGTGACAGCCTTTGCTGACTTTGTAAACCACCGCACATCGCCCTATGACGACAATGGCCATGGCACCCATATAGCTGCAATGATTGGGGGCAGCGGCATCTCCTCCGACGGAAAATACAGAGGAGTGGCGCCGGGATGCAGTCTGATATCAGTGAAGGTGCTGGACCAGAAGGGAAACGGCTATGCCACGGACGTACTGACAGGACTTAAATGGATCCGGGAGAACAGGGACAGATACAATATCCGCATTGTGAACATCTCCGTAGGGTCCTTGTCGCGCAGGGACATGACAGAGAACTCAATTCTGGTGCGGGGGGTGAATGCGGCCTGGGATGACGGCCTTGTGGTGGTGGTGGCAGCCGGAAATCATGGACCGGGCCGGATGACCATCACAACTCCCGGTATCAGCCGCAAGGTCATAACAGTGGGCTGCTCGGACGACCACAAGGAAGTGGATGTCATGGGAAGCCGCATGGTGGATTACTCCGGAAGAGGTCCCACACTGGCTTGTGTCTGCAAGCCGGATTTGGTAGCGCCGGGCTCATGCATCATTAGCTGCTGCAATGAGCCCGGCAAATATTTTTCAAAATCAGGTACCAGCATGTCCACGCCCCTAGTGTCGGGCGCCATAGCCCTGCTGCTGGAGAAGTACCCGGATATGAGCAACAAGGATGTGAAGCTTCGTATCAGGGAACGCGCCCTGGACCTGGGCCTGCCGCATAACCAGCAGGGGTGGGGAAAGCTGGATGTGGGACGGCTGCTGGAGTAGAATTATAAATAGTGCCGAAGTCCCGGCAGACAGAGGAACAAGTCAGTCCTGCCGATGCAGTATCTTAGAGGAAACTGCATCGGCAGTTTTATGTATGGGCAGGGCAAACCCATCATTGCTAATGCAAACAGCTATACCAATGCGACGCCGGGACATTTTGTATTGAAACAACTGTGTGAGAGCGTAAAGGAGGGAATTATCAAGGCAGGAGGAACGCCCATGGAGTTCTCCACAGTGGCTCCTGTGCCATGCTGGGAACTGCTAATACCATGAGCGCATTATCAGAGAGCCTGGGCATGTCTCTGATGGGAAGCAGCACCATTCCGGCAGTCCTGGCAGCCCGCATGGCAAAAGGGGGGTGAGACCGGGGAGAAAATTGTGGAATTGGTTCAAAAGGGAATTACCACAAGGGATATCCTAACAGAGCACGCATTTGAGAACGCAGTTATGCACCTTCTGACCATGGGCGGCTCCACCAATGGTATCCTTCATCTCCAGGCAATTTATCACGAGGCCGGACTGGGGGAACTGCCGCGGTTTTCTTATACCAATAACAGGGACATGCTCAAAACGGCCAAAGAGCACTTTGCTCCTACAGGAGGTGCTGCGTGGTGTGTTTTCTCCAGATGCTGTTCCGCTTTGTGTTCAATCTCCCTCTGGCGTGGACAGAGGAGCTTTCCAGGTATGTATTCATTATCCTGACATACTGCGGCGCCAGCACTGCCGTGCTGGACAATGCCCATGTCAGGGTTGAGCTGATTGATAATGTGCTTTCAGGCGCGCGGTTTGCGCTGGACATATTTCTGGTATTTGTATTCCTTGGAATACCGGTATCGTTCAGTATCGGACTGTCAACTGTAGCGGCGGTCCTGACCAAGGGTATGTCCCTGGCTTTTCAGCCTTCCTTCCGGGCCTGTTCTCAAAGCAGGAGCAGGATTAACCGGTTGACCGTGTGCAAGCACATAAACTAAAATAAATAAAAAAGGTTTGGAGTTGGGTGAATGGAACGGGAAAGTCAATATACAATCTCATCAGTAAAAACGGCATTAAAGGTATTAAAGCTTTTTGACAGTGCCCATAAAAGCATGACGCTGACTGAAAACACCGAGAGGGCAGATATGCGCAAGGGAACTATGGTCAGAGTACTGACGACTCAGGAAGAAGAAGGATTCGTCAGATACGACGAGATTTCTAAGCGCTACAGCCTTGGCATGTCCATTTACGTGCTGAGCAGCAATGCATTTCAGTTTATAAGCGTTGTGGAAGCTGCCGGCCTTACCCCGGCGATATTATATTTGGGGATTTGGACGGTGTTCTGGTCATCCCGAAGGAGATTGAGGAGAAGTGATTGTCAGGGCCATTGAGAAGGCTGCCGGAGAGAAAATGGTGGCCGAGGCCATTAAGAACGGTATGGCCGCAAAAGCCTCCTTCGATAAGTACGGGATTATGTAAAACAAAAAAGAAAGAAATACGAGCCAAGCAAGAAGAAAGCCCCGCATCAGTGAATCCTGATGCGGGACTTTTTCACCGCTCTATGCCTCCCAGCGCCCGGATGCCCCGCAGGGCAGCACCAGGCCGGTTTGGGTGACGGGAAGGCCCACCTCCCCGGCGCATACTGTTCCTCCAAAGCGGGGCATGATTTCCACGCTTATCATGTAGGAAAGGACTGTGGGAGCCAGTCCGGTGGTGTAGGAGTTAATCAGAAAGAACAAGGGCTTGTCTGACAGGAGCTGCGCGCACAGCTTGACCAGAGGATGAATGGCATCCTCTATTTTCCAGATTTCCCCTTTCGGCCCCCGACCATAGGAGGGAGGATCCATGATGACCGCATCGTAGCGGTTTCCCCTGCGGATTTCCCGCTCCACGAATTTCACACAGTCATCCACAATCCAGCGTATGGGGGCTTCGGACAGGCCGGAGGCCTGGGCGTTTTCCTTGGCCCAGGCCACCATGCCCTTGGAGGCGTCCACATGAGTGACATTGGCGCCTGCCTTAGCCGCGGCCAGGGTAGCTCCGCCGGTATATGCAAACAGGTTCAGGACCTTGACCGGGCGCCCTGCCCCTCGAATTCTGGCGCTAAACCAGTCCCAATTGGCAGCCTGTTCGGGAAACAGACCGGTGTGTTTAAAACTGAAGGGCTTTAGATTAAATGTAAGCCCCTTATATCCAATGGACCACTGTTCAGGAAGATGGAAGAATTCCCACTGGCCCCCGCCCTTGCTGCTGCGGTGATAGCGGCCGTTCATCTTTTTCCAGCCCGTATGGTTCCTGGGAGTGTCCCAGATGACCTGTGGGTCAGGGCGCACCAGGAGGTAATCGCCCCAGCGCTCCAGTTTTTCTCCCTTTGAACAGTCTATCACTTCATAATCCTTCCACTCGTCTGCAAGCCACATATATTTATTTAACCTCGTTTCTTCCATATATAATAATGATAATAATGAGTATAGTCTAAGTGCTGCGGCTCCGTCAAGTATTCGGTACATTTTCGGAAAAATAGAAACGGTTTAGCTAAATTGTAATAGAATTGAAAGATAAATTAGGTTGAATAATTGAGGGAGCCTTGATACAATATACCATAGGATTATCAGCCGTGGCGGAATACGGGCTGATATGCGTGAATGCAGATGGGAAGAGGAGTTGAGCATATGAAGAAAAAGATGGTGGCAGTGTGGGCCCTGGCGGCAGTGCTGTGCTTTGGTACGGCTACGATATCTGCCCTGGCAGCAGAGGGTTGGGCTCAATCGGGGAGCACCTGGGTCTACTATGACTCCAACGGGAATAAAATATATAATACATGGAAAAAAGGGGCGGACAACCAGTGGCGCTATCTCAACGGCGAGGGTGTCATGGCCACCAATGCGTGGGTTGAGTCTGATTATTATATGGACAGCAACGGCATCATGCTCACTGACAAGTGGCTGAAGCTTACCGGGGACCAGGGAGAGTATGAGTGGTATTATTTCAGCAGCAGCGGCAAGGTAATCACGGATGCCTGGAAAAAGATTGATAATAAGTGGTATCACTTTAACGGTGACGGCCGTATGGAGATTGGCTGGATTCTGGACGATATGTATTATACCGGTTCTGACGGCGTTATGAGGACAGGCTGGCAGAAGCTGTATCCGCCGGATGACGATGACGACAACAGAGACAAGGTGACCCCTGGAATCGACAGCGTGACAGATGATGACGGCCGCTACTGGTACTATTTTTCCTCCAACGGCAAGAAATACGCGCCGGACAGCTCGGACGGCGATTATACGGCCCGTAAGATAGACGGAACCTATTACTGCTTTGACGAGGACGGGGCCATGCAGACGGGTTGGAAGAACGTAAAGTCCTCGACCAATGACTCTATCCAGGACTTTATGTACTTTGGTTCTGACGGCAAGGCCAAGATTGGCTGGTATTCCATTGAACCGCCTGAGGAACTGAGTGGTTATGAGGAAGCCGTGGAGTGGTTCTACTTTAACAACAGCGGCAAACCGAGGGCAGCTGATTCCGAACGCCTTACCACCAGCGACATTGTGAAGCTGAACGGTAAATCGTACCTGTTCAACCACCTGGGCAATCCGGTGTATGGGCTTAAGAAGGTTTATACCGGTTCCGGCGAGGATGACTGGACCGCGTTCTACTTTGGCGATAAGAACAAGAGCTGTGTCCAGAAGGGGAAGATGAAAGTGACCGAGGACGACGGCAATAAGAGCGATTTCTATTTCCTGGACAATGGACGGGGCGTCAACGGGGTTAAGGATAACTACTTATATTATAAGGGAAAACTTCAGAAGGCAACGGACGGTCAGAAGTATGTATGCTACCGGGTAGAGGGCAGGAATTATGTGGTCAACGCTTCCGGTAAGGTTATGAAGGGCAGCAATGTAAAGAACAGCGACGGCGTTAAGTTTACAACCAACGGCTCCGGTGAGCTGACAAAGGCAGACGATGACAGTGACGTTAATTCTTACGCGCAGGAGCCCACAGAGCCGTACTGCACAGAGTAAATAGCCTGGCGTGACGGCCGGTATGCGAATGAAATGATTGATATAAGGAAAGACTTCTATATTAAATGGGAGGTCTTTCCTTTTTTGCATGATGAGACCGTGGTCTGCCTGAGTGAGAATGCTCCGGGAAAAGCTACGAAAAGAATTAATTAAAACCAACATAACTCCTAACTAAGGCCGTAAAGGAAAATTGAAAAAAAATACTTGCATTTATTTGGAATGTGTGCTATCATACAAAGGCTGTGGCATGATAGCGTTGAAGCGAGAGGTTGCTGCCCACAAGGTGAGGCAGGTTTTCCGTGGAGCGAATGTCAAGTTAGGAAACTGGCGACAAGTCACTGT